>ERZ808275.88-NODE-88-length-57230-cov-6.614045_pt1 | contig 57230 bp, 46 predicted proteins | sample MGYA00520894_ERZ808275 | MGnify/ENA primary metagenome ERZ808275 (study PRJEB31516, sample SAMN03275598) | gut metagenome | biome: mammalia-associated habitat; material: feces | host: Papio cynocephalus | place: Kenya | collected 2012-08-03 ... | reverse complement strand
AGATACTGGTGAAGTGAGATGTGCAAAATGTCTCACATCATTTGAAAGCTAACAACAAATTTTGGATTCAAAGAAATAAATAGTTGAATAATAAATAGAAATGTTTATAATATCTTATGCGCGGGGTGTAGCGTAGCTTGGTATCGCGTCTGCTTTGGGAGCAGAAGGTCACTGGTTCAAATCCAGCCACCCCGACCATTAAATTAAACTTAAAGACAATACAAAATGTATTGTCTTTTTTTGAAAACGCTTTCATTATAAAAATATATATTTACAATAATTTTATTGGTTTTATAATAAATTTGTTAAAAGAAAGGAGTTGCTATGGTTATTAAATTAGTTAATCTCAATACTTTAAGTGTTTTAATTGATTTAGTTTTTAAAGCAACTTCTTTTAGTGTTTTTTTTGATCGTCGTCGCGGTTAACCGCGAAGATACATTATTTTTTCATATGGCATAACGCCAATATAATTATTATTTATTTTGTAAGTTTATAAACTTATTTGTTATTTTTTAAAAGAGGATTATTTTATGAAAGAAATTTTTGATACACCAAATTTAGAATTAAGACATTTTGAAGATGTTGATTTGCATTCATTTTATTGTATTTTAGATGATAATAATGATGGAAAGGCTTTAGATTTTAATACCATTCTTGAAGATTTTAAAAATAAAGAAAAAAATCATCATTATTACGCAATAGTGCTAAAGAAATATCAAACAGTTATTGGAAGCATTTATTGTAAGAAAGTAAATGATAAAGATTTTGAAATAGGTTATTTATTAAAGAATAACTATAAAGATTCTGGTTATGCTTCTGAAGCATTATATGGTTTTGTGAAAATGCTTGAAGCAGAAGGTCTTCAAAGAATAGTTAAATTAGAAAGTGGGAAAGAAGCAAAGCCTTATAAATTACTTGCTGATGAAGGTTTTTTATCTATAAATAGTTTTTATAAAGTTTTTGATTTCATGAAAGATTAATTTAGTTAACTTACATATTGCAAGAGCAAAATAATAGCGTTAATATGTAAAAATGGTTAACTTATTAAGAAAATTATTTATTAAAAATTATAAGGATGTTAACAATCCTCTTGTTCGTACTAAATATGGTATTCTTGCATCGTGCGGCGGGATTTTCGTTAACATTTTTTTATTTGCATTTAAACTTTTTATTGGATTAATTACTGTTTCTTTATCAATTATTAGCGATGCTTTTAATAACTTAAGTGATTTGCTTTCATGTTTTGTGAGTTTAATAGGTTTTAAAATTGCTAGTAAACCTGCTGATTATGAACATCCTTATGGTCATGAACGTGTGGAATATATAGCAGGAATGATAGTATCATTTATAATTTTAATGATTGGTTCATTGTTATTTATCGAATCAATTGAAAATTTAATTAACCAAAAAAGTAATTTAAATTTTAATTTTTATGTATATATAATTCTTGGTGGTTCTATTTTGATGAAGGTTCTTTTAGGAATTTATTATTATCGAATAGCTAAAATTATTGAAAGCGTTTCATTAAAAGCTAGCATGAGTGATTCATTTAATGATGTTATTTCAACATGCGTTGTTTTAATTGCTTATATTTTTCAATCATTTTTCCCTCAATTATGGTGGCTTGATAGCGCACTTTCCATATGCGTATCTTTATTTATTATCGTAAATGGAATAAAAATGGTAAAGGACACTGCGTCTCCATTAATTGGTGGAAATATTGATAAAGATTTAATTAAAAAAATAGTGAGCGATATAAAAAAACATAAAGAGATTTTGGGTGTTCACGATATTTTATCTCATACTTATGGACCAAATGTAAAATTTTTATCTCTTCATTTAGAAGTTGATGGTTATAAAAATGTTTTTGAATCACATGATTTAATTGAAAATATAGAAGAAGAAATATTTAAAAAATATGGAATTAAAACAACAATTCATATGGATCCTATTGATACTAAAAGTGATGAAATTAAGTATTTAAGACCTATAATTGAAGCTGAACTAAAAAAATTTGATGATAGAATAAGTTTTCATGATTTAAGATTAGTAAAAGGACCAACAAGAACGAATGTTATTTTTGATATTTTAGTTCCTATTGAAGATAAATTTGTTAATAGAATGATTTTATATATAGAAAAAAATATTCAGGAATTGAATCCTAAATATCGTGTTGTTATTAATGTAGATTATGATTTAAGTAATGGTAAAGATAAAACTAATAATTTTGGCGATTAAATTCGTAAAGAGCGATGCTTACAGCATTTGTTATATTTAATGAATCAATTTTATTTGAATGTTTAATGATAATTGAATTTTCGTCTAAATATTTTTTATCTAAACCTGTTGCTTCATTTCCAAAAGCTAAAGTTGATAAAGTTTTTTTAAAGGTATATTTTTGGAGTTCATTTTTACTTTGAAGCATAAAAGCATAAATAGTGTGGTTGCAATATTTCTTTTTATATTCTTCAAGTGAAGAAAAATATTCAATATTTATCGAGAAAATAGAACCCATTGAAGCTCTAATGCATTTAGGATCAAAGTAATCTACCCCAGGTTTTATGATAGCAATATTTTTAATATCAAATCCAAGTGATGACCTTATAATTGTTCCTAAATTACCCATATTTGATGGGTTGTCTAATAAAAGATGATGTTCGTTACTATTAAGTTCATTACTATATTTTTTAAAAATACCAATTACATAACAATTTTCTTTTGGTGACAATTTATCTATTAATTTATCGTTTTTTATATAATTTTTATTTAATAATTTTAATATTAGTTGTTTAACTTCGATATTATTAAACGAAGAGTGTACATAAACATCAATTACGTCTTCCTTATGATTTTTTAATAACTCAATTGTTGGGAAAGCTCCTAAAGTATAACTATAATCAAATTCTTTTTTATATTTTTTTATTTCCATAAAAATATTATATATTAATTAAATTATTATTTTTAGTATAATATTTGTGCTGCCCTAATAGCTCAACTGGATAGAGTACTTGACTTCGAATCAAGGGGTTACGGGTTCGACTCCTGCTTAGGGCACCAATGAAGTTAAGTATAGTCGATATAAAATATCGGCTATTTTATTTTATGTATGTTTTAAAATTACAATTATTAAATGTTTTAATGTTTTTTGTGTATAAGCAAAAAAATTAAATTGATTTCATGAAAAAGCAATATATATGTGTGTTATTAATTAGATAAATAATGTCGCTGGAGGATTTAGTACTATTACTTCAATAAGTTTATATGAATTATTGCGGCTTTAAAATTCTACTTATATTTTTTACGAAATTCGTTAGGTGTAATTTTAAATTTAGCTTTAAATTTATTACTAAAATATGATTGAGTAGAATAATTTAAGAACAAACTAATGTTTACTATTGATTCATCACTATATTTTAAAAGTAATTGTGCTTCATTTAATTTCTCATCATTTAGATATTCATTTAAAGTTTTACCTACTTGTTTTTTAAAATTATTTGATAATTTTGTTTTTGAAACATTTACATAGCTAACAATTTCCATAACTTCTTTTATTTTATAAAGATTGTTTTTGATATAGAAAATAGCATTTTTAACATCACTTGAATAGTTAAGTATTTTTTTAGATTCACCAATTCTTGAAGTGAAGTCTAATAGTGCATTTAATTGCAAATCTTTAACTTGTTTGATATTAAAACATCTTTCACATTCAATTGAATATAAATCTATTAAATTATATGATTCTTCGATATCCATCCCTCCATCTATAGCAGAGGTTTTGCCAACTAAAGCAATAATAGCAAGTAAAATATTTTTTGCTTGTCTTAATTCATCATTTCCCACTCTACCTTCGTTAAATTTTTGCTTTTTAATAACATTATTAAAATAATTATTAAGTTTTATTGAATCGCCATTTTTAATGTATTCAAGCATTCTTTTTTCAAAATAATAAGTGCCATGATAATTATCAATTTCTTTTATATGGTTATTAATTTTGTTATGTTCAATATATTTTGGGAAATTTTGATCTAATAAATAATAATCTTTAATATTTATCTTATTTTTATTTAAAGAATATTCTAAAAATGATAATAAATTAAAAAAATGATTGTATGTATAATTTGGAAGAGTATAGAAAAACTCTTTCAGCTGGATGAAATCTTTATTATTTAAATTTAAATCTTGGGCGATTTTTTTAATTGAGTTTTCAGTTTTCTTTTGAGTTCGAGCAGGACCAATAACTAAATAATAATCTTGAACTTTAATTATTCCAAAAATTCCATATTTTTCCGTGTTTAATATATATGGATAATATTGATAATCTAATTTTATATTTTGTTTTATAAATTCGCCCCATACTTTTATTGGTGAGAAGGATTTTAGATCATATTTGGTATTATAAAAAATAACTATAGGTAAATAGTGAGAAGAATAAAATTGTTCGCTAAAATATATTAAATCTTCTAAATTATCCATTTGTATAAAATTACAATAAATAGAACAAAATTACAATATTTAATTAAAAAAATATTTGATAATAAGTAAAATTAATTATGGTAAAGGATTTTTTAAAAGACTGGGAACTAGTGTTTGAAGATTTAACTTCTATTAGAATAGATCTCCCTTATGATGTGTTAATTCATGAAAAACGCTATAAAGAATGCGCTAGTGGCGAGGCATGCGCATTTTTTCAAGGAAAAAAATATATTTTTAAAAAAATATTCGATATACAAAAAGGGGATAATTCTTATTTTTCTTTATTTTTTGAGGGTGTCTATCGTAATGCAAAAGTAGTATTAAACGATGTTGAATTAGGAATTAATAAATATGGATTTAGTGAATTTAGTTTTGATGTATCTAATTTAATTAAAGAAGGTAGAAATAAACTTGAAGTTTATGTCGACAATTCATTAGTACCATCTGCAAGGTTTTATACCGGCGCTGGTATTTATCGTCCAGTTAGTTTGATAGTAAAAAGAAAAAAGGAAATTAATTCAATTAAGATAAAAACATTAAGTTACAAAGAAAAAAAGATTGAAGTTTTAATAGATTCGTTATTAAAACCAATAATTAAAATTTACGACAAAAATAATTGCATATATAATGGAGAAGATAAGGTTATTACCTTAAAAGATGCCAAATTATGGAGTGATGAAAACCCTTATTTATATAGACTTGTTGTTGAAACAAAAAATGACAAAGAAGAAATTACTTTTGGTATCCGAGAACTCTCTTTTATAAATGAAAAAGGTTTATTTGTTAATGGGAAGGAAGTTAAATTAAAGGGAGTATGTATCCATTCAGATAATGGAATTGTTGGAATGGCTTCTTATAAAGAAATTGAATATCAAAGAATTAAATTATTAAAAGAGGCTGGGTTTAATGCTATTAGAAGTGCTCATAATCCTTGTTCAAGATATATTTTAGATGCATGTGATTTTTATGGAATATATATAATTGATGAACTTTATGATGGTTGGTACATTCCTAAAAATTATCATGATCATAGTCGTGATTTTTCAAGTATAGAATATAAAAAAGATATTAAAAGTCTTGTTAATAAAGACTTTAATCACCCATCTGTAATCATTTATTCACTTGGCAATGAAGTAAGCGAAATTGCCACACAAAAAGGGATAAATACATTAAGTGATATGAAAGATTTTCTTAAAAAAGAAGATAATACAAGGAAGATTACTTGCGCAATTAATTTATTAATTTGTGTGTATGATAAATTAGGTTTTGGGATTTATAAAGATAATGTAGAATATAAAAGAACAATAATGGATGAAAATAAAAAGGTTAAAGAGAAAAAAGCTGGCTCTACTTTTTTTAATTATTGGACTCAGAAATTAGGAAAAATTATTTTTTTAATTAATAAAACAAGATTAGCAGATAAAATTGAAAATAATATTAGTAAAAAGTTAGATTTAATAGGGTTGAATTATGGATCTGCTAGGTACGATATAGATAACAGATATCATAAGGATCGTTTATTAATTGGCACTGAAACATTTATTAATGAAACCCCATTTAATTATAAAAAAATGAAGGAAATTAATAATTTAATTGGTGATTTTGTTTGGGTTGGTTTTGATTTTTTAGGGGAATCAGGTTTTGGTGATTGGACTTATTATTCTTATAAGGGACTACCCTTAACATATGGCTCGGGATTATTTGATTTAATCAATAATAGAACAGTTTTATTAAATTTTATGGAACAATATCTTGATAAAAAAAATGATAAACCACTAATAGCGTTACGACCAGTTAATCATTATGATGAAGTTCCAAAAATATCGGCTTGGAAAATGACCAATGCGATTTCAAGTTACAATTTTCATGATTATATTAACAGAAAAATGATAGTGGAAGTTTACTCTAAATATCCTTTTGTTAAACTGTATCAAAATGATAAATTACTTGGTATAAAAAAGGTTAAAAATAATCGTGCGATATTTAAAGGCAAATATAAATTAGGTTTTTTAAAAGCAATTAATTTAAATAATATAAAAAAAGAGATAAATTATTCAGTTCTTAAATCTAGTGATGATAATCCACATTTTAATGTTCGCTTATCAAAAGAAATATTAACGCTAGATAGTAAAGATATAATTTACGTAAATGTTGACGTTTTAAATGATAACAATGAATTATTACCATGTTATGAGGAAGAATGTAATGTAATTGTTTCAAATAATTTAAATTTAATCGCTTTAGGTAGTGGATTATCAAATAATCCTGAAGATTATTGTCATAGTAAACATAAATTCTATAGAGGAAGTATCGCTTTTGTAATAAAAGGAAAAGAAACTGGTAAAGGAGTTATTAAAATTTCCTCAAAATATGTAGAGGAAAAAATAATAAATATTAATATAAAGGAGTTAAATTATGAATGAGTTTCCAAAAGATTTTCTTTGGGGAGTATCTACAAGTTCAGCACAAATAGAGGGCGGATATTTGGATGATGGGCGAACAATGAGCATATGGGATGATGTTCCAAATGGTAAAATCAGGGATAATAGCAATGTACATGTTGCTTGCGATCACTATCATAAATTTATGGAAGATATTGAAATCATGAAAAAAATAGGAGTCAAATCATATAGATTTTCAATATCCTGGTCAAGAATTGTACCCGAAGAAGGTAACATTAATGAACAAGGAATTGCATTTTATAATGCATTAATTAATCAATTAATCAAAAATAATATTGAACCAATTGTTACTTTATATCATTGGGATTTACCTTTATGGATTGAAAAGAAATATAAAGGTTGGCTTAATAAAAAGATTGTGTCTTTATTTGAAGAATATACTAAGGTTGTTGTATTAAATTTTTCAGATAGAGTTAAGTATTGGCTAACTTTTAATGAACCACAATGTTTTTTAATGAATGGGTATATAACATCAATTCATGCACCATTCAAAAGAATAATTTTTAGATTTTCTAGAATGATTAAACACTTTTTATTAGCTAATAAAGTTAGTGTTGATACTATTAGAAAATATGCAAAAAAAGCTCCGAAAATTAGTCTTTCTTTCGGCTCAGGAGCTTTTATTCCTGAAGACGAAAATGATAAAAAAAGTGTAGAAGAAGCGAGGTATAAAAGTTTTTATAAAGGATTAGGATCGATAAATAATCGATTATTTTTTGATCCAATTATATTAGGAAAAGGAGTTCATACATATTTAATTTATAAAGTTAGTAATCGTCTTGCTAAAAAAGTTAAGGTAAATTTAGATTTCTTAGCAATTAATAATTACGAAGCTTTCAATTATAGTTCGTTTGGAAATGGTAAAGTTGATAAAACTAATTTAAAAACAAATTCATTAGGATGGGTTATTGATGGCAGAACTTTGTACTATACATCTAAATTTATGTATGAAAGATATAAGCTTCCAATTATTATTACTGAAAATGGTATGTGTGATGATGATGTTTTAATAAATAACGAAGTAAATGATGTGAAAAGAATAAATTTTATTGATGAATATTTATTAAATGTTAAAAAAGCAATTAATGATGGCGTAAATATTTTAGGCTACCACTATTGGTCATTATTAGATAATTTTGAATGGGCTGAGGGTTATATTCCACGTTTTGGTTTAGTTTATGTTGATTATAAAACATTAAATAGAACTATGAAAAATTCAGCTTATCATTATAGCGAAATAATAAAGAATAATGGGAAAGGAATTTAAATATGAAAACAAAAAAGAGAAAGAATTTTTTTGATTTAAAGTTTTTTGATAGCAAGATCAAAACAAGAACTATTTCGAAAAAAGAAAAAATTTTAGGCCATTTAATTGGTCCTTTAGGATTAATATTCATTATTAATACTATTTCTGCATTAGTAGAAAAATTTTTTACACAACAAACTGGTTTAATGTATGGGGTGGATAATATCGCTAGTATTAAAAATATGGGAAATGTTTATGAAATTGTTATGACATTAGTAAGGATTGGTGCCGTTCTAACAGGATTATTAATGTCATTTATTATTTCTAAATCCACATCAAAGTACGGAAGATTTCGTCCTTTATATTTAATTTTTTGTTTTATCTCATTGCTTTGTGGTTTCATGATATTTTTATTTCCAGGAAAGACATTAGGAGAATCATACTGGTATTATTTCTTTACTATATTTATTGTTTATCATACGATTGCTGTAACATATTTTAATTTATTCAAAGACAATATCGTGTCAGTTTCTACTAGATCATCAAAAGAAAAATATCAATTAAGTTTTATTAGGAAAGTTAGTTGGACAATTATCTCTGGTATAATCATTGGGTTATTGGTGAATAATGTAGTTATTCCATTTTGGCTTGAAAAAGATATTAATGGTTATGCAATTTTAATGATTGTTTTATCAATAATTGCAATACCATTAATTTATATGGAATTTTATTACACAAAAGAGAGAATTATTGAAGATGATGTTATTAAAGAAGGTGAGGAAAAAGTTAATAAAACTCCTATAAAAACACAACTAAAAGCGTTATTTACAAATAAATACTTTGTAATATTGACAATTATTTTTACTTTAATTGGAATATGTGATTATTATAAAGGTAGTAATGTTCAATATTTTTATGTTAAATTTTTGCTGGATGGTGAAAATAAGCCTTTAATGTATACTTTATATATGATTGCTGTAGGCTCTCCTGTTGGAATTGGTGCAATTGCAATTTATCCTTTAGCAAAGAAATTTGGCATTAAAAATGTCACGATTGCTGGTTTTATTTGTGTTTTAGTTGGCTCGGTTTTTGGTTGGATATTCCCTTCAAATATTTATATAGCAATTATTGGTGGATTCTTGCGTAATTTAGGCATGATACCAAATTCATATGTTTTTATAACGTTACTTTATTATGCTTATGATAGTATCGAAGCAAAAACAGGTTATAGACTAGAAGGGTTAATGGGAGCTGGTATAGTTTACGCTATTCAAAATTTAATATATGCTCCATTTGCTGGAGGATATGAATCTGGCTTATTAAAACTTGGATTTGTAGATGTTGAAGGCGTTAAACCGTCAGGTGATATAATAAATTTTATTGTTTTTAGTTTTTATGCATTAGACATTATATTAGCTGTTGTTGCTATTGTTTTATTACCATTTGTTGATATTGAAAAGAAAATAAATTCAATAAATGAACAAATTATATCTAGACAAAAAGCTTTATGTTTGGCTAATGGAAAAGAATGGGTAGATCCTAGTGTATTACAACAACAAGAAGAAGAAAAATACGAAAAAGAACGTGAAGAAAATCGGATTTTAGATTTAAAAGAATATTGTGCTAAAAAAGGTTTAGATTTTGATAAAGAAAACCAAAAATATTTAAATAAAGAAAAGATTAAAGAAGAAAAACGACGCAAAAAAGAAGAAAAAAAGAAAAAAAGAAATAATTAATATGTTTAAAATAAAAGATTTATTAATAGAAAATAAAACTGATTATATAGTAACAGATGAAATTCATCCTCATTTTTCATTTAGTTTAATTTCTAATAGAAATGAAGAAGAACTTAAAAGTTATTTATATGAAATTTATTGTGATGATAAATTGATTTATAAATCAACTGAAATTTTTGATAGAAATCAAATTATGATAGAAATTTCTAATGTTTCTTTTTTAAGTGATACATGTTACAGATTGAAATTATTTGTCGCGAGTAATTTTTTAAATAAAGACACAAAAGAAATATATTTTAATACAGGAAAATTGTCTACAAAATGGAAGGGAAAGTGGATTGGTAAATACGTTAAAATACCTAAAAAATCTTCACCAAACCCTCTTCTTTTCAGGAAAAAAATTAATATTAAAAAAAATGTAAAGCGTTCAATAATTCATCTTACCGCTATTGGAATTTTTCAATTATTTATTAATAAAGAAAGAAAAAGCGATTCTTATTTTGCTCCTGGTTTTACTGATTACCGTAAGCAATTACAATATCAAACATATAATAATTTAGATTTTAATAAAGGTGAAAATGAAATTGAAGTAATTGTTGCTCCTGGTTGGGCAGTTGGTGCATTTACGTACAAAAGAAAAAATAAAATTTATAGTAATACTCAAAAATTATTATTCGAATTGATAATTGAATACGAAGATGGTGAAAAAGAATTTATTGTTTCTGACGAAACATGGGATGTATCAAAAGATCATCATTTAAAATTTGCTGATTTTTATGATGGAGAAGTCTTTGATGCTCGCATACAAAACTATAGCTTTGAAAAAGTAACATGTTATAAAAATTTATCTAAAAAAGTAAAAATTGTTGCGGAATACGGCGAAAAAGTTAAAATTATAAAAAAATTTGAACCTATTTTAGTGAATGAAGAAGAAGATGAATTAACTTATGACTTTACGCAAAATTTTTCTGGGGTTGTTTCGTTTGAAATTTTGCAAGCTGAAGAAGGACAAAAAATAGAAGTTTTACATGCTGAAATATTAAAAGATAAGAAAGTTTATACAAGACCTTTAAGGACAGCTAAAGCGCGAATTTTATACATTTGTAAAAAAGGCAAACAAGAGTACAGTCCTTTATTTACGTATATGGGTTTTAGGTACATTTCAATTAAAGGAATTAAAAAAGAAAATATTATAGTTAAGGGCTTAGCTTTATCAAGTGGCCTAAAAAGAGTAGGAACATTAAAAACTTCAAATGAAGAAGTTAATAAATTAATTGAATCTATTTATTGGGGAGGAAGAAGTAATTTTGTTGATATTCCAACTGATTGTCCACAAAGAGATGAAAGAATGGGATGGACTGGAGATATAGCCATTTTTTCTAATACTGCAACATTCAATTTTGATATGTCTAGATTTTTTTCAAAATGGCTTAGAGACATGAATTATGAGCAATCTTTTGGTGGAGGAATTCGTTGGACTATTCCATATGATAAGGCCGGATTACCAAATTTTGCTATAGCTACATGGGGAGATGCTGCTATTTTAGTTCCTTGGGCAACTTACTTGACTAGAGGTGATATAAATTTATTAAAAAGACAATATTATCATATGAAAAAGTTTGTTAATGCCGAAAAATTTTGGGCTAACTTTTTATCATTTAGCAAAACAAATAAATATATTTTAAAATATCCATTTCAGTTCGGAGATTGGTGTGCTCCTAATGAAGATTTTAAAGAATGGATTTTTAAAGGTCCTTGGATTTCTACATGTTATTTTGCTAATTCATGCAATATCTTATCGAAAGTTGCGACTATACTAAATAAGCAAGACGATGCTTTATTTTATAACAATTTATATAAGAAAATATCTAATGCTTTTAAAGAAAAATTTTTAGATAATGAAGGTAAATTAAAATTCGAATTTCAAAGTGGTTACGCTCTTGCTTTGACATATTTAGATTTGGATGAATCTATTAAAAAAGTAATGGCAAGAAGGTTAAAAGTTTTAATAGAAAATAATAATTATCATTTAACTACAGGTTTTTCAGGGACACCTGTTTTACTATTTGCTGTTCATGATTATATAGGCTACGAAACAGCAAAAAAATTATTATTACAAGATACACTCCCTTCATGGTTGTACGAAATTAAAAATGGTGCTACCACATTATGGGAAAGATGGGATGCAATTAAAGAAGATGGTAGCATTAACTTAGGAACAAAGAATGAAGATGATGAAGGCGGAATGGTATCATTTAATCATTATTCTTATGGGTCAATTGGTGATTATTTATATAAAAGAATTGGTGGATTATCTCCACTAAGTGGAGGTTATAAAACTTTTCTAGTTGATTTAAGAAAACGTTTATTTGAAAGCAGTGAAATAACATATGATTCTCCATATGGAAGAATATGTGTTACTTATAAGAATAATAAAGGAAATATTGTAATATCAATAGAAGTTCCTGTATCTAGTAAAGCGACATTAATATTACCAAATAATATAACTAAATTTTTAAATAGCGGAAAATATAAATTTTATATTAGAGAGAAATAATTATGCCAAACCCAATATTACCATTTAATGAATATATTCCTGATGTTGAAGCTCATGTTTATAATGGACGTGTCTATCTTTTTGGCAGTCACGATAAAGAAGATGGAGAAAGATTTTGCATGTTAGATTATGTATTATATAGCGCCTCAATATATGATTTATCAAAATGGACATATCATGGAATCATTTATAAAAAGAAAGAAGATCCTCGTAGCAAATTAAATAAGTTAGCTGATTATTATGCACCCGATATAGCTATAGGTAATGATAATAAATTTTATTTATATTATGTAGCTATGGGGCCAAATACAACTAATTTTGGTCCTATTAGTGTCGCTATTAGCGATAATATTTGTGGACCTTATAAATATTTTCATGATGTAACTTTAGATAACAAACCCCTTTTGAAATATTTAAATAATGATCCGACTATATTAAATGATAATGGAAAGATTTATTTATATTATGGATGGGGTTTAGGTAGAGATTTTTCAAATAAATTATTTAGACCTTTATTTAATTTAGTTGAATCAAAACTGTTTAATAGATCAATAAAGGAGATAAAGAAAACCAAACCTTCAATTCTTTCTTGTGCATTTGTTGAATTAAAAAGTAATATGTATGAAGCTAAAAGCGATCCAATAGCTATATTAGATAGTAAAACTACAGCAAACAAGAAGTCAATTTTATATAAGCACGCTTTTTATGAAGCTCCATCAATTAGGAAAATTAAGAATTTATATTATTTAATTTATTCAAGCAATGAAAATAATGAACTTTGTTATGCAACTAGCTTATTTCCAAATAAAAACTTTGTTTATAGAGGTGTAATTATTTCAAATACTGACATGAATTATAAAGGAAATAAAAAAGCTGTTGCCTTTGGCGGAACTATTCATGGATCAATTGAGAATATAAATAATAAGTATTATGTTTTTTATCATCGCTTAACAAGAAATAGTAATTTTTCGAGACAAGTATGTGCTGAAAGAATTGAAATTGATGAAAATGGGGGAATAAAACAAGTCGAAATGACTTCAATAGGCTTGGATGATAAACCTTTAAAGACTCTTGGCACATACTCTAGTTATAACGCTTGCAATATTTATCATAAGTCTCGTAGAACAAGAAAAAATGAGGCAATGTATAGTAAAGATGATGATAATAATTACATTATAAAAAACATTAAAAATGGATTTATTATTGGATATAAATATTTTGATTTTAAAAATGATATTACATTAATTGTTACATTAAAAGGTAGTAAAGGAAAAATTAAAATTAGTGATGGTAATCATGTTTTTTATAAAAAAATTTTAAAAAGTAAATTATATAAAGATTATGAAATTCCTATTAATTTTAAGGGAATAAAACCTTTGTATATAGAGTATATTGGATTTGGATCAGTAGATTTATTAGAAATAAAATTTAAATAAGGAGAATTTATGAAAATCATTGAATTTGATATTAATGGAAAATGGATTAAAAAAAATAATAATTGGCAATTTGGATTGGGGTGCGACCACGCTTTTCAACTTCATAGAAGAGATTTGTTTTTACAATTAAAATATGTTCATGATGAATTAGGTTTTAAATATTTAAGGTTTCATGGTATTTTTGATGATGATATGTTAACTTATCAACGTCTAAGTGATTATAAACCTTTATCTAATATTCCTTATTCTAGTAAAGTAAAAGAGATTAATTTTCGTCAAATAGGTGATGTTTTACATAATGTTTTAGATGCTGGATTTAAACCTTTTTTAGAAATTTCTTTTATGCCTAGTGTTTTAGCAAAGGGTAAAAAAACTGGTTTAAAATATCAAAATAACATCTGTTTACCAAATGACTATAACGAGTGGCAATTATTCATCAAAGAATTTATTAAATATCTTATTAATGAGTTTGGTAAAGCAGAAATTGAATCCTGGTATTATGAAATTTGGAATGAGCCGGATTTAAAGATATTTTTTAATGGAAATCAAAAAGATTATTTTAATTTTTACAAAATGACAGTTTTGGCAATTAAAGAAATTGATAACAATTTGAGAGTTGGTGGACCTTCTACTAGTGCTTGTAAATGGCTAAAAGATTTTATTTCATATTGTAATAAACAAAATATAAAGTGCGATTTTATTAGTACGCATCATTACACTGGCGATGCTTTTGGTAATATGTTAACATTCAAAAAAGCATTAAAAATGTTTTCTATTGTTAAAAATTCTGCGAAGAATAATTTAGGAATTGGCGAGACTTTGTGTAAATCTTTTTTCTATCCAGACATTTGTAAAACCTGGAAAAAAGGAACTTTTAATGAAATGGATAAAAAAGCGTTAGAAGACGCCGGAAATAAACCTTTATTTATTACTGAATGGAATTCTATGGCTGTATTTGCAGCCCCTGTTCATGATGAGAAATATTCTAGCGCTTTTGCTTTAAAAGCTTCATTAGACTTAAATTCAAAGATTGCTGGTTCACTTTTTTGGTGCATATCAGATATTTTTGAAGAAAATCTATATTTACAAGATCCATTTTGTGGAAGTTATGGAATAGTGACTCAAGATAATATCGCTAAACCTAATTTTTATGCATTTAAAATTATGAACATGCTTTATGAAAATAGATTAGCGTTAGAAATAACAAATGATGATATAGAATATGCAGTTTTTAGAAAAGATGAACGTAACTATCAAATAGTTATTTATAATCAAGATTTTGTTTATGAAAATGATGAAACATATGATTTTGAAATTAAACTACCATTCAAGGCAAAAAGAATTATTGAATATCGTATAGATAACGAAAATGCTAATCCTAAAAATGAGTGGATAAAATTAGGGAAGCCAAAAAATTTAAATAAAGAACAAATTAAATTAATTAAAGATTTATCTAGTCTTAGAGGTAATGAAATTAAAGCTCTCACTCAATCAATTAAATCTTCACTTAAATCTAATGATATTGTTTTTTATGTAATAAGTTTCTAATTAAATATTCCATTTATTAATAAAGATAATAGAATTTTTTATATCCCTATTATTTATTAACATAAATAATTATTTTTGGAATATTTATTGAAAGTCAATGTGCTGTTGTTTGCGTTTTTAGTATGTTTTAGAAAAGAGAAAAACAAAATAAAGAAAAAATATCGCTATGAAATTGTTGGTTATATATGAAAAAAATAATATATTATCATAAGTAAATAACATATTTTTGCGTGCGGTTTACCCATTGATATTTATTGTTTCATCATACGTTATTGAAAAAATAATAATAATGATGTTAAATCCTATGAAAGAAATCTGTCAAATCATTTTCTTAAGAATTCAATTTGTACAAAAAAATAATTTAAATATGGTTTATTTTTAATATCATCTTTGTGACACTTTTTATTGTTTAATATATTTTTAATTAGTTGAATTTTTAAAAATTATTAATTATTTACTTTATTATTATTTGATTATTTTTTCCCATGATGAAGTGTTATAAGCATCTATCACCTTTTTTAATGTTCCAGTTTTACATTTTTCAGTTTTTATTTTTTCACATGTTAATTTAAACTCTTCCTCAGTACATGTAGAAACATTGCATTTAAGTTCCTCATTTTTTATGTTGAGATTTAATGTAGCAGTATAAACACCCCACGAAGAAGTCCACCAACCTTGACTAATAGTTTTATAATTCCAAATAGTCCAATTATAAAATCTTTCATCAAACCAATCTACTAAGGTGTCTTTCCAAATTTTTGTATCTTCAAAACAAGTAAATTCTCCTATAAAAATTGGAACATCATAATCTTTTCCAATTGCACGCATATCAAAATATGCTTTATAAGCGGCTAGAGGAACATTACCCCAATTATAATAATGATATTCATACATTATATTTTCCCAATTGTAGGTTGAAGGATTTGGTGAAACAGAAGGATCCCACATACACTCAATTGTAATTAAATGTTGATCATTTCTTTCTCTTAAAGATTTATATATTTTATCTTGATAATCAAAACATTCTTTTGGTTCAGGAGTATCTTTCTTCATTTGTGGTTCATTAAGTAAATCATATGAAGCAATTGACTCGGATAAAATTTTATTTTCTGGCTTAGCATAATGTTCTGAAACATAGTTCCATAAATCAACAACTGCATCCATAGCTTCTTTAGATGACCAAAAACCAGGATCTTCATTATTTTCTGGTATCAATCCTGAATGTTCATATCCATTTTGTGAATAAGGAGCTCCGTGAAGATCTAAAATAACATATAAATTATTTTTTCTAGCTTCTGAAATGAACCAATCAAGGTAATTGAATGCTTCTTTTTCGGGTTTTCGATAGAAATTTCCTCCCTCTTCATTTAATAGATTTCTCCAATAAAATGGCAATCTAATACAATTAAATTTAAGTTCATCTTTAACTATTCGAAAATCTTCTTCACTAAAGAAAGATTTATAGTAGTAATCCATCATCTCGTTTTGTTTATTTTTAAGATTTTCGTTAGATGATAGGCCAATTCTAAAGTCTTCTTCGGTGAATTCAGGATAAAGGACATTATTATCTTTATCTTTTGCAATTGTTCCATCCTCATTCTTTTTTGGATCGACAGCAAATGGTGACATCCATCCTTCTTGAAGAAGAATATTTCCAGCATTTATTCCCCTAAGTTGTATTCTATTTCCAGTTTTATCATAAAGTCCTCGATAATTTTTCTTTTCATGTCCTTGATGAATAAAAGAATTTATTTTATCGGATGATATTGTTTCTTTTGTGCTAGGAGCTTTAACGTGATATAAAAAAGAGTTCATAAAAAACCAAAGGACTGTGCTAGAAGATATAACTAAAAGTGAGAGAATAAAAACACTGCTTATTAAAAGGGCTTTTCTTTTCTTTGGTGAATTAATTTTTGTAACAGTTTCTTTTGCTTCTTTTACCATTTAAGTTCCTCCTAATTAATTTTATACTAAAAATAAGAAAATGAAAATTTGTTTTTAGGTTTATTAATCTGAATGAATAGCCTATAAAAAGAAGCAACCTAATGCAATGTATTTATGGAAGAAATAACAATAAACTTATTTATTTGATTAATTTATTAAATAAATAATTATTTACATTGATAATTTATTTCTTGAAATATCATCATGATGTAGTTCGCATTTTCGTAATATTCTTGGAAAAAGGAAAATAAAAACAAATAAACATAAAAATGAATTAAATACATCACCTAGCATTTGTGAATAAAATATTGATTCAGCATTTTTAAAAATTAAAGGCAAAATAAAACTCAAAGTTATTACAATGATTTTTCTCGATAATGATAAAATAGTACTTTCAAGAGGATAACCTAATGCCGTAGTTCCATCAACAATACAATATTGTAAAGCTAAAGGAAGAGTTCCAATTAAATATAAAATTGAGGACTTTTTAGCGTACATTAAAACTGTTTCGTGATTCGTGAATATTTTACCTATTGGTTCTATTAGAAAGATTAATAATATAAACGAAAGTGTTGTGAAAATTAACCCTGTTATAATAATTTCCTTTTGAGCTTTTTTAACTCTTTCAGTATTACCAGCGCCATAATTATATGATAAAACTCCTTGTGTTCCATTTGAAACCCCTAAAAGAGGCATGGTTACTAATTGATAAATGCAATTTGTTATTGTTAAACCTACAAGCATATCGCTAGCTAATGCCCCACCATGCATTGCAACACTTTTATCAATACATATCATTGTCAAACCATCAGTAACATAAATTAAAAAAGGTGAAATTCCATATTTTAAAATTTGAAGCATGATTTTAATATCATAATTTTTAAAGGTAATACGAATATTACTTTTTTTAGAAAGTAAGAATATTAAATTAAATACGAATGTTAAAAATTGAGAAATAATAGTTGCTAAGGAAGCACCAATTACATTCATTTTAAAAACAAAAATAAATATAGGATCTAATATAATATTTGTTATTGCACCAATTAATAAACTAGCCATTGCAATTTTTGAATAGCCCTGAGCAGTAATAAATTGTGATAATCCGGTAGCAATTAAAGCAAAAGAATTTCCAAGTAAATAAACAATCATATATTCTTTTGAATATTGAATAATATCACTTGTTGCACCAACTGCAACTAATAATTGATCTAGAAAAATAAATGAAAATAGCGGAACAAGTATTCCTAAAATTATAAGCAAAAGAAATGAATTAGCCATAATTTTTGTTGCAAATTCCTTATTTCCTTCGCCTAATTTTCGCATCATGTAAGGCGCGCCACCAATCCCGATTAAATAAGAAAACGAAACAAGCATTGTAATAAGTGGTGCAACAACACCAATACCACCAAGAGCTTTTTCACCAATATTAGGAATTTGACCAATATAGAGTCTATCTACAATACTATATAAAACATTTATAAATTGTCCTAACATTGCTGGCAAGCATAGTTTTAAAACAATTGATAAAGTGTTATCTTTCCCTAAATCAAGAGGCGTTTTTTTCATACCCAAAAATATTACTCTTTCTTATTTTTATAAGCAATAGAAGAATAATAATGTACATTGAATAATTATTAAGAAATATAGTTTATATTTTTAAAAATAATTATGTTTATTTTCGTATAATTTATTGAAATATAGAATATAAAAGTATTTATTTTAGGATATTCTTCTAATATAATTATTGCATGCCCTGTTGGAGAAGTGGTTTAACTCATATCCCTCTCAAGGATACACGCATGGGTTCGAATCCCATACAGGGTACCAATAAATTTATAAATGTTCGATACTTTTTAATAGGTTGTAAAACTTTTTATTTATAGCAATAAATACAGATTTTTTAGTAATTGGACGACGTGTATTAGTGTTTGAAAAAGTAGGAAAAATAGGCATTTTTTAGCACCGCTTTTACACGAACAGCGTTCACTAGTAAATAATAAAATACTTTTACATGGAGGTATGCGCACCCTAAAAAGATCTATTTATTAAGATTCATTTTTTAAATTACGAACGTTTATACCTTAAAAAAATTAATATGCAACAATAAATTGACGCTATTTATTAAGTACTAATCCAAATGATCTAAGACTGCATCTATCGCTTCTAAATATTATATCAGTATACAATTCTTAATAAATGTAATAGATAAATATTTTTATATTTTGTTTATTAAAATCAATATATAAATCGTCTGTTACACAAAAGAAATGTTATAGATTTTTTGCTTACACACCAATTATTATTCTATACGATAATGGATAAGAATTTTTCAAAAACCGTAAGAAGAGATATAAAATTGCCAAACGCTAGGAAATATCCTGATATATTAGAAATTTTGTCCATTGAATACGTTATTTTTCATTAATTTATTCACCTAAGAACATTAGAAGATAATGCTAAAGTAGAAGAAGTCACAAAATTGATCGAGATAAGTTTTATAGAATATTAAAATTTTACTCAATGGATGAATTAAGAAGTTAAGGGAAAACCTAGAACAAAAGATATAACAATAATTTTAATATCATTTTTAGTTGTTTGATCCTAAATAAAATAGAAAGCGACCTTAAAAATGATTTTATTATAAAAAGAGAAAAAGATGAACTAAAACCCTACTTTATTTGAAAATTAGCACAAAATGAAAGCGCTTTCTGTATTTTAGTATTTACATTGGATTAAAAATAATTGAAAATATAGTCATGAAAAGAAATAAGTTAAATATTAGTAACATTAAATTTAACGAAATATATTAAATGGGCTTTAATGCCCCTTTTTTATTGCTCTTTTCATAAAAAATTTCAATTTTTTTAAAAATCATTAGGAGAAGAAAAAATGAAAAAAAGTTTATGTTTATGTGCGGGTTTAGCAGCTTTATTAGTGCTTGCTGGAACCACAAGTTGTGGTGGAAATGATGATTCAAGCAGTCTTATCAAAATTCAATTCGTTCCATCAAATGATCCTGATACTTTAGGAAGTTTAGCTAAGAGACTCGAACCAGTATTACATGAAATTACTCCAGAATACACTTATGAAATTTCTGTTGGTACTTCATATAATGCTACAACTGAAGGTTTACTTTCTAATCAATTAGATATTGGATTCTTAACTGCTTCAGGTTATGCTCAAGCTACTTTACAAGATCCAGGTAAAGTTGAAGTTTTATTAACATCTGTTAGAAAAGGTTATAAAGTTCAAGTTGAAGATTATGCTGGCGATGTTAAAAAACAAATGCAAGCTATGAATGGTGAAATTGAAGGTTATGAATATTTAGGTCAACAATCTGATAAAGATGTTAACTGGTATACTTCCCAATTATCAATTGGAAACCAATATTATGTTGATAAAAATGGTGATGGCGAAATCAATGTTAAAGATTTAGCTGGTTTAAAGATTGGTAGAATGGGTGCTACTAGTGGAGCTGGTTACCTTAGACCATTAAAATATTTAAATGACTATGGCATGAGCATGGTTGATCAAACCAAATATGATAGTGCTTCCGAAGAAGAAAAGAAAACTATGATTATTGGTGTTGAACAAACCGATTACGGCGCAGCTTTCAATAATACACAAGATGGCACAATCGCTGGTTTCTGGGGATTCACCGATGTTAGATATGCTCAAGGTTATATTAAGAGCGGTTCTGAATATTATAATAAGCCAGAAGCTTTCACAAAGACTAAAGTTGTTGCTATAACTGATGGTATCTATAATGATACAATTTCTGCAAGATCCAACTTAGAAGAAGCCAAAAAAGAAGCTGTTAAGAAAGCTTTTGAAACAGCTATTACAATGACTGACAAAATTGAAGGTTCTGATATGTCACCAAAAGATATTCTTTACAAAGTTTATTCACATACTGGATATACTGAAGCTAAAGATAGTGATTTCGATGGTGAAAGAGCATTCTATCAATATTGTGTAGACCACGATTTAATTAAATAATAAAATATATAAGTAATTAAATAAAAAGGAAGAAGTTATGATTGAGTTTGATCATGTTGATAAAATATATCCTAATGGATATAAAGCGTTGTCTGATGTTAATTTAAAAATTAATGATGGTGATTTTCTTTGTATAATTGGATTATCAGGTGCTGGAAAGTCAACTTTAATTAGAACAATTAATAAAATGCACGACATTCAACATGGTCAACTCTTTGTTAATGGAATTGACATTAGTAAAGTTAGTGGCAAAAAATTACGTACTTTAAGAAAAAATATTGGAATGATTTTCCAATCCTTCAACTTAGTTAAAAGAAGTAGTGTATATAAAAATGTTTTAAGTGGAAGAGTTGGTTACCATAATACTTTTGACAATTTATTTAACTTATATAGCAAGAAAGAGAAGATGCTTGCTTTAGAGTCTTTAGATAAATTAGGAATCTTAGATAAAGCTTTTGTAAGAGCTGATCAACTTAGCGGTGGTCAACAACAACGTGTAGCTTTAGCTAGAGCTTTAACGCAAGAACCTTCAATAATTTTGGCCGATGAACCTGTCGCAAGTCTTGATCCTGTAACAACTTTAAGTGTTATGGATGACTTTCAACGTATTAATAAAGAGTATAAAATCACCATTGTGGCTAATATGCACCATGTTGATTTAGCTGTAAAGTATGCAACAAGAATTATTGGTATTAAACAAGGCCAAATTGTTTTCGATGGAAAACCAGAAGAAGTAACTGATGAAGTTTTATTAAAAATATATGGTCGTGCTTTAAAACATAGTGAAAAATTAGGAGATGTTGATTCTAATGAAAAATAATGTTTTAAATGAAACTAATAAAAAAACTAATAAGTTTTTACATTCTTTGTTTTATAAAAAAGTTGTTGTCAGTGTTGATGAAAAAAATGTACCAACTAAAACAATAGAAAAGAAAAGAAGTAAGTTTTTACTTATTGTTTTATTGATTGTTGCTTTATTTGTTGGTTCTTTTTATTTTATTGAATTACCAGATAGAGTAGCGGTCGATCAAATTGGTAAAATATTTGAACAAATGTTTGTTCCTAATAAATTATCTCTTAAAACTTGGCCTAGATATTGGGATTATCTATTTAATAGCGCTATTCCTGCAATTGGTCAAACAGTTGAAATGGTATATATTGGAACTTTAATTGGTACGATTTTAGCTATACCATTATTTTTATTAGCAAGCAGAAATGTTGCAAAATATTCATATATTTATATGCCTGTTAGAGTCATAATGGATATTATTAGAAGTATTCCTACCTATGTTTTAGCTTTAATGGCCGTTGCTTTCTTTGGAATTGGAGCAACTGCTGGTATCGTAGCAATTATTATATTTACAATGGGTATTATGTTTAAACTTATGTTTGAATACATTGATACTTTAGATATGAATCCATTTGAAGCAAGTTTATCAACTGGTGCGAATCGTTTAGAAGCTTTTAAAGTTAGTTTACTTCCAAGTGCTACGCCTATGTTAATTTCAAATTTTATTTATACTTTTGAAATCAACGTTCGTGCAAGTGTTATCTTAGCTTGGGCTAACGCTGGTGGTATTGGTCAACTTTTAAAAACTGCTATGGAAGCTAGACAATATGATAGAGTTGGTGCTATTTTGATTCCATTATTTATTTTAGTATTTATCTTACAAATTATTTCTAGCATTTTAAGAAGGAAGGTTGCTTAGTTATGAAATTTAGTGAAAATATAAGTAACTTTTTTACAAAATATATTATTAATCCATTAAATCATTTTTGGAATATTCTTACTTTTAAGACAAAGAAGACATTTGATGACCCAAATGATGCATATCAGCATCGACCACTTTATTGGATATATACATTAATTTTGGTTTTTGTTGTTCTTGGTTTACTTGCTTATTCATGTATTGAAGTAGATTTTATGGGAAATATTACTTCAAGTGAAAGTAACTTAAAAATGCTTTTTAAAGGACTTACTAATCCAGATTGGTCATTATTTTTTGGCTATGGTGATTTTAAATTTAAAGAATCAACAATTTATCAAATTATTGAAACTTTAGCTATTGCTTTTGTTGGTACAAGTATTAGTTCACTTTTATCTTTACCATTTGGGTTTTTTGCAAGTCGTAAAATTGTTGGAAAGTGGGCTTTTATAAGTGAATTAATTTTAATTATTATTAGAACATTCCCTGAATTACTTTTTGGTTTAATCATTATTAAAGTTGTTGGTTTTGGAGCATTTACTGGTGTTGTTGTTTTATCTATTCATAGTATTGGTATGATCGGAAAAATGTTTGCTGAACAATTAGATGTTATTGATGATGCTCCTCTTGAAGCCCTTGATGCATGTGGAGCAACATCTTTAGTTAGAATTAAAAATGGTGTTATTCCACAAGTTGCACCTAATTTCTTATCAGTTATTTTATATAGATTTGATTTAAATGTTCGTACTGCAAGTTTACTTGGTGTTGTTGGTGCGGGCGGCATTGGCTATTCTTTATGGGTTTATAGTGCATTTAACTCATGGTCACAAGAAGCTAGTATGATTTATGGAATCATTATAATGATTGTTTTAATTGATATATTATCAAGTTATTTAAGAAAGAAACTTTGTTAATGAAAAGTTTAGTTATGATAAGTGGTTTGCCAGGAAGTGGAAAATCTACTTATTTAAGAGAGCACATAAAAGAATATAAAAATCCTATTCGTATAGATAGTGATGAAACTCGTAGAGTAATGTTTGGATCATATCTTACTTTTCCTAAAAATATGTATATTATTTATGACCATATGATAGAAATAGCAAATAACCTATATGATAAATATAAGGATAAAGACTTAACTATTATTATGGATTCAACTTTTTTAGATAATTTTAAAAGAGAACATTTTATAAATCTTTTAAAACCTTTTGATTATTATAAATTAATTATATTTAAAACTACTGATCTAAATTTTAATTTTGCTAATAATAAGAAGAGAATAAAAGAAAAATGGGTTCCAGAAAACGTTATTTTAAATATGGTAAAAGAAATAGAACCATTAAGCCCTTATTTAATGAATAAATTTAATAGTATAATTGAGATCACTGTTCCAGAATATAAAGAAACGATAATTAAATAACGTATTTAATTATCGTTTTTAATTAATAAATCAACTTTACTAAATATATTAAAATAATCGAAATATTTATTTTCTAGTGGAATCCATAGGTTTATAAAATTATCTAAATTGATTCCTTCTCTTTTTTTTAATCTCTCAATTTGTTTTTTAGAGTCTATATCAATTCCAATAGAATAATCATAATATTTACCAAAATATGGATGAAGTGCATAGCTTCCTTCTATTATGGTAATTTTTTTATGTTTAAGGATTATTTTTTCTTTAAAAGTTAATGTTTTACAATTAAAAGCTTCGATTGTTATATCATTTTTTAAATGATCAATAACATCATTTTTAAATTTTTCATAATTAATATTTCCACCAATTTCATTGCGTCTTTCTTTTGTTCTTAAATTAAGTGGTAAAAAATAATCATCAGTATGAATAACATTAGAGTCAAAATTATCTTTTAAATAGTTAGCAAGAGTTGTTTTCCCGCTCCCTGATTTTCCATCAATAGCTATTACAATTGAATCATGTGTTTTTAAATAATTATGTATAAAGTCGCTTATTTCATTAATATAGTTTCTCAACTTTAACTCCTTCATCATCTTTTTTTGGTGACAAATATTTTTGCAATAATTTAGCTTTATATAAAATAATAACTAAAGCAGGAATGAAAATTAATTGAATTAATATACCAATCCAAGCATTTAATAAAACGCCATTTATATAAATTGCCCATGTAAACTTAACGTTTTTATCTGAAAGCATTAAAATACACATAACAATTCCATAAATTATTCTACCAGCAAGTAAACTTGAACATAATGAAATATATGTATTGGCATAGATATTTATTTTTTTGAATTTTTTATAAATTAATTGAAATAAGAAACCACACATAAAACCATATGTAGCGAGCTCAAAAGCCATACTGATTGAGGTTGGGTAAATTGGAGGCACACCAAACATTAATGATCTTGTAATAGGTACAGTAAAACCAATAAATAGACCATACCAAGGGCCTAAAACAAAGCCTGTAATTAAAACTGGTATATGCATTGGTAACAATGCACTTCCAAGTTGTGCAATTTGTCCAGTTAAAAATGGCATAAGCCATCCAAGTGCGATAAATAATGATGCTAAACATATTTTGCTAATTTGTAATTGTAATTTTGTCATAATAACTCTCTTTCAATCAATAAATATTATAAAATCTTAAAGTTTTGCTTACAAGAAATTAAATATAAGTTTTTATGAATAAAAATACGCCAATAAACTTAAAAAGTTGAACTTTATGTTATAATAATTAAGTGAAAAAGATTTTTTGGGGTATACAAAGTTTAGTTGGAATTGGTGGAACTGAAACAGTTTCAATAAAATTAATGAACTTGCTATCAGATTATTATGAAATCCATTTAATTTCTACTGCAAAAATTGATGAAAAAATATCATATAAACTTGATAAAAGAATAGTTATACATTCATTAAACATACCTTTAGAAGTAATTAGATTTGATGAGACTTTTTTAAAAAATAATAAGGACCATAAATTCTTTAAAAATATAGCTTTAATTCATAAGGTTATTAAATATTTTATTTTTAAAAGAAATAAAATAAGAAAATCAATAAAAAATATGATGGATGTTGATTCTTTTTATATAGGAAGTGCCATAGATTCATATATGTACGCACCTAAAATTAAGAACGTTTTTTATCATTTTCATTTTGATGCTAAAAGATATTTTGGTTTTATAAATAAAGTTGTTTTTAAATTATCAACTAAACCAAGAAAAATAATTTTTCTTGCAAAAAGCATTGAAGAAGAAGTATTAAAAAAGAGAAAAAAATTAATTAATAAAACAACATATATCTATAATCCTATACGTTTTTCTTCAGTTTATTCAAATGAATATCATAATAATTCTTTAATTTTTGTTGGTAGATTTTCAGAACAAAAAAATCCTTTATTTGCATTAAAAATTGCAAAAATTTTACATGATAAAGACTTTAATTTTAATTTTAAAATGTATGGTGAAGGTCATTATTTAGATGAGATGAATAAATTTAAAAATGACTACAATTTAACCGAACTTAAAATTATAAATCATCATGTTGTTTCACAAAATGATTATTTAAATAGTGATTTATTAGTTTTTACTTCAATATATGAAGGTTTTCCTTTAGTGATAGGTGAAGCAAATTCGGCATCATTGCCTGTTATTTCAACGAATTGGCATGGAACAATTAATGAATCAATTGATAATGGTAAAAGCGGTTGGATTATTGATTCAAATGATCCAAATGTTTTTGTGGATATGATTATTAGAATTTTAAATAATAAATATAAACTTATAGAAACTAAGAAAAATGCTTATGAATTTTCTAAAAGATTAGATGGTAAAAATATTGTTATAAAATGGGTAGATTTACTTAAATAGAGGTAGAAAAATGGAAAACAAAAAAGATTCTTGCATTATATTTATTCATGGATTAAAGGGTTCAGCAAAAGAAGCAAAATTTTATCATTTTTTAAGTGATAAATATGATGTAATTGGTTTAAATTATGAAGATGGCGATGCTTTTAAAATGAGAGATATAATTACTTCAAAATTTTTAGAATTAACTAAAGATTATAAAGATATTAATGTTATTGCTAATTCAATTGGTGCTTTTTATACCTATGTATTTTTAGAAAATTTTAATATAAATAAAGCCTTATTTATTTCTCCATTTGTTTCAATGAAAGAATATACTGAAGAATCAATAAAAGAAAGTAATATATCTATTAATGAATTTAAAAAAGAGAAAATAGTTAAAGCAAAAAATGGATACTTATTTTCTTATGATTTTTATGAATATATTAAAAATTTTGATACCAAATTGAAAGCTCAAATTGAAGTCATTTATGGTGATAAAGATGACTTAGTTCCTGTTTCTACAATAAATAACTTTGTGCAAAAAACAAACGCAAAACTATATATTTTTAATGGTGGTGGACATTACTTTAATACAATTCCTCAACTAAGATTTATTAAAAAAATTGCGAGTGAATTTTTTAAATAATTTGGATAAAAAATATCTAGCAAATGATTGCTAGATATTTTTTATTTAACTTCGTAACCTTCTTCTTTAATGGCTTTTTTAATATCATCAAGTTTATCTTTTTCTATAGTAAAACTTGCTTCTTTCTTTTCTAAACTAACTGAAACATTTTCTGCACCTTTAATGCTTTTAATAGCTTCTAATACATGGTGTTTACAATGTTCACACATCATTCCATCAACTTTTAAAGTAAAATTCTCTTTTTCCATATTAATTCCTCCGATTTATAAAATTGAATTATTAACGTTTTTTATTTAAATTAAATAAATTTATTCTTAAAGCATTTAAGACAACTGTAATTGATGATATAGACATTGCAAGTGATCCATACCATGGTTTTAAGTTATATATTCCTAGTGGCGATAAAGCACCAGCAGCAATAGGAATCATAATTGAGTTATAAAAGAATGCCCAAAATAAATTTTCTTTAATTATTTTCATTGTAATTTTAGATAAATTAATTGCTTCATAAACCTCTTTTAACGAAGAATTCATTAAAACTACATCTGCTGAATCAATTGCAATATCGCTTCCAGCGCCAATTGCCATACCAACATTAGCTTTAACAAGACTTGGAGCATCATTAATTCCATCGCCAACCATAATTACTTTATAATTTTTTTGAAGTTCAGTAATTGCATCAATTTTACCAATTGGTGATACCTCAGATATAACTTCTTTAATTCCAGCTTCACGAGCAATTTCATTTGCTACATATTTATTATCACCAGTAAGTAAAACTGTTTTAATTCCTAAAGAATTGATTTTATTAATGGTTTCAATTGAGTCAGTTTTAAGAGTATCACTTATAGCGATTATTCCAATTAATTTATTATCATAGAAAAAATATATAGCGGTTTTCCCCTCTTTTGATAATTCTTCAGCTTTATTTAATACTTCATTTGATAAATTAATTTTGTCCTTTATAAAATTTAAATTGCCAGCAATAATTTCTTTATTATTAATTTTTGCCTTTATTCCACTTCCTGAAACATTAACGAAATCGCTAGTTTCAAGTAATTTTAAATGGGTATCTTTAGCTTTTTTAACGATTGCTTTTGCTAATGGATGTTCAGAATTTATTTCAAGTGATGCAGCTAAAGTTAATAAATCATCTTTTGTATAAGAAATTACATCTTTAACTTCCATTTTTCCGGTTGTTATTGTACCAGTTTTATCAAAAACTACACAATTTATTTTGCTAGTTTTTTCAAGAGCAGTAGAAGTCTTAAATAAGATACCATTTTGTGCACCTTTACCATTTCCTACAACAATTGCAACAGGAGTTGCAAGTCCTAGAGCACATGGACAAGCAATAACTAATACGGAAATCGCTCGTTCTATAGAATAACTTAATAAATTAATATTAGGATTATTTAAATTATTAACGAAAGTATTTCCAAAAATTAACCAAGAGATAAAGACGACAAAAGAAATAGCTATAATTGTTGGAATAAATATTCCTGAAATTTTATCAGCTAAAATTGTTATATTAGTTTTGCCTAAACCTGCTTCTTCAGTTGTTTTTATGATTTGTTTTAAAAACATATCATTTCCAACTTTTAAAACTTTTACAACAACATTGCCATTTTGATTTAAAGTCCCACAATATACTTTATCATTTTCTTTTTTATCAACTGGAACGCTTTCTCCAGTAAGAGATGATTCATCAACACATGTAAATCCTTTTATAATTTCTCCATCAGCAGGAAATGATTCGCCAGGTTTAACATTTATTAAATCATTAACTTTTAAACTATCAGCATCTACTTCGATTTCGTTATTATTTTTCAAAAGATGAGCTTTTTGAGGAATAAGATTTAACATTTTTTTGATAGCAGAAGTAGTTTTTCCTTTTGAAACTTCTTCAAGAGTTTTACCAACAGTAATTAAAGATGGAACCATACCAGCAGTTTCAAATGATAAAGACATCGTTAACATCTTAGCATGATCTATGTCACCTTTTAATGTTGAATTAAACATTGAATACATAATGAATATTGAATATATAAAAGCAACGATCGATCCAAGAGCAACTAATGTATTCATGTTGCTTGTTCTATGAAGTAGTGCTTTAAAGCCTGATGTAAAGTAATTATAGTTTATAAGCATTATAATTAAGGAAAGAAGCATGATTGTAAATGAAAAAGCTAAATAGTTTTGATGTAAATATTCGCCAATTGGCCAATTCATCATATGTCCCATTGAAATATAAAAAAGTGGTATTAAAAAAAGAATAGAAAAAACAAGTTTTAATATTGCACTTTTTGTGCCATTGTTATTTTTATTTCCTTCTTTTTTACTATTTGTCGAATTATCTTTAGAAATCAAAGTAGCAGTGTAACCACCTTTTGTAACGGCACTAATAATTAAATCGCTAGTAGCTGGTTTATCATATTCAACAACCATTTTATTTTCTAATAAATTAACTGTGCAGTTTTTTACACCTTTAACTTTTGAAACTGCTTTTTGAACATGAGCGCTACAAGCTGCACACATCATTCCACCTACTTTATAATATTCTTTAATCATATTTTATTTTTTCCTTTTTTAATATATATAATGGCTTCTTTTCTTAAATTTGCCTTATTTTTATAGTGATATATTTAAGAGTTTTTAACCTAAATAACATCAGTTAAAATATATACTTAAAGGCAAAATATTTCAAAAATAACGCTTATTTTTATTAATAAAAACGGATCAATAAAGATCCGTTTATATACCAAATAGTTTTTTCTTTACATTTTCTTCTAACTTAATATCTAAAACTTTATATCCGGTAGGAAGAAAAGCATTGATAATATCTTCGTTAGTTAATTTATCATTTGTAGTAAAGATAGCTTCTTTTTTAAGATGTGATGATTTAACTTTTATGGTATTAAAGTTTTTTCTTATTATGTCATTAACATGTGATTCACACATTGAACACATCATCCCATCAATTTTTAATGTATACTTATTCATATTTAAGGAAACTGGTTGATGAATTTACATCAACCAGTATATTTTTTTAATTATGATTCTTTTTGAGTTTATTTTTTTCTTCTTTTAATCGTTGTTTGCGCATCTTTTTAAGTAGTTTTTTCATATTAGCTTGACAATCAGCGCATTCATCTAATGGTAAGTGATGTATTTTTTTATAAATTCTTACACCAAATACAGAAACAACAACGAGTGAAGCAAGAATAATAACAATAATCTCAAGCAATGTCATATTAAGCTAGAGCTTTCTTTGAATCTCTATGTTTATTATAGAAATGGATTACAACACCAAGAATAACAAATAAAGCGACCCAAATAAAGACTGTCCACCACCAACTCCAAATAACATATACCATACATGAAGCAACATATGATGTTACAAGCCAGAAGGCAATAGTTGTACCAAATTTACCTTTTGGTAATTCGGCTTTAGCAGTAGCAACAGCAGCAAAGCATGGAATAGTTGTCATATTGAAGACAATGAATGAAAGTAATGCAGCAGGAGTAATACCAGTAGCACTAATCATTGCTTCAACAGCACTTAATCCTTCGATAGCTTCACCTTCAGCAGGAGTATAACCTGCAACAATACAAGCAGCTAATACACCAAATGTACCGATAACTTGTTCTTTTGCAAGTAAACCAGTTAAAGCAGCAACAGCAAATACCCAACCAAATTTAGCAAGTTGTGAACCAAATCCAAGTGGAGTAAATAAAGGTTGAATGAACATACCTAAATTTGCAAGAATTGATTCATTAATATTCGCATCTTCAAGATATCGCCAATCCCATGAGAAGTGGGTTGTAAACCAAATAAGAATTGTTGTAGCAAATATAATTGTAAAGGCTTTTTTAACGAAGTGTTTTGCTTTATCCCATAAGTGAACCATTAATGATTTAAATTGTGGGATGTGATATGGTGGAAGTTCCATAATAAATGGTGGAACATCGCCTCTCATTGTTGTATGTCTCATAATTAAGATCGTAACAATAGCGGTAACCATACCAAATACATACATAGAGTAAGTAATTAAATCAACATTTGTAAAACCAAATCTAGCAACAAGACCACCAGCAATAGCAGTTAAAATTGGTAATTTTGCACCACATGAGAAGAATGGAATAACTCTAATAGTAGCAGTTCTTTCATTTTCATCAGCTAATGTTCTTGTATTAATCATAGCAGGAACAGAACATCCAAATCCCATAATCATAGGAATGAAAGATCTTCCGGATAAACCAAATCTTCTAAATATTCTATCAAGAATAAAGGCAACACGTGCCATATAACCTGAATCTTCTAATATTGAGAAGAAAAGGAATAAGAATAAGATTTGTGGTAAGAAACCTAAAACAGCAAATAAACCAGCAAGGACGCCATCGCAAATTAATCCACTAACCCAAGCAGGTGATGATGATAACCAACCTGAAACAATACCTGTGAACCAATCTGTAATACTTGTAAAGAAGTTTGCAAGTATAACACCTGGAGAGTTAATACCACCATTGGCAAATAATCCTTCAAACATTGTGCCAGGGAATGAAACAATACCTTCTTCACCTAAAGCACCGAAAGCATTTAAGAAGAATAAATCTTCACTAAAAGTTAAGTGGAATATAAGGAATAATATTACAAGGAAAATTGGAATACCAAATACTCTACTTGTTAATACTTTATCAGCTTTATCACTACTTGAAACTTTATTTAAATTATCTTTAACAGCGCCACCATCTTTTTTAGTAACGACTTTTCCAAAATATTTTGAAATAAATTTATAACGCGAGTCAGCAACGATAGCTTCAAAATCAGATCCAAATGTTGCATCTTTGAAATTCTTTTTGAATTCTTCAACCATTGGAACAACATCTTTATGCATTTCAACTTCAATTGAATCAAGTTCAACAAGTTTTACGGCATGGAATAAAGGATTTTCGACTCCTTGTCCTTCTAAAGCAATCTTAATATTGTTAATTAAATCTTTAAGTTTACTTTCTTCAAGAACAGTTGTACCAACTCTCTTCTTATTGCTTTCGTTATAAGCGATATCCATTAATGTTTCGATATTATTCTCTTTTAATGCACTAATTTCAACAACCGGAACACCGAGTCTTCTTTCGAGTTCTCTATGGTCAATTTTGTCCCCAGATTTTTCGACCATATCCATCATATTTAATGCGACAACAACAGGAACATCGATTTCAAGAAGTTGTGTAGTTAAGTATAAATTTCTTTCAAGGTTTGTTGCATCAATAACGTTAATAACGCAATCTGGTTTTTCATTAATGATGTAATTTCTTGAAATAACTTCTTCTGGAGTATATGGAGATAATGAATATATACCTGGAAGATCAACAATATCTACACTTTCTTTTCTTTCTTTAAATTTATATTTTCCATCTCTTTTATCAACAGTAACGCCTGGCCAGTTTCCAACATGCGCTGTACTACCTGTTAAATTGTTGAAAAGAGTTGTTTTTCCGCAGTTTGGATTACCCGCTAAAGCAAATCTTTTCATAACTACTTTTTAACTCCTTTCACTTCAACTTCGAGGGTTACAAGTTCAGCTTCATTTTTACGTAAAGTTAATTCATATCCTCTTAAAGTTACTTCGAGTGGATCGCCAAGTGGAGCTTTTTTTCTTAAAAGAATTTCTGCACCTGGAGTGATACCCATATCGAGTAATCTTTGTCTAATTCTTCCCTCACCAGCGACTCTTTTAACAACGCCCGATTCGCCAACTTGGAAAACATTAAGTGTTTTTTCCATAAATTTTATCCTTTCTTAATTATGCAACTAAAATCTTTGTAGCAATGTCTGAGTCAAGAGCTAATCTACCATCCTTAACTAAAACAATTGTACTTGCACCTGAGTGAGATAAAACTGTTATCATCGAATCAATTGTTATCCCTAGACTTTCAAGATGCTTTTTTGTTTTCTCATCTGCGAGAATTTTCACAACACGCAACATTTGATTGAGTGGTGCTAATGCAATTGGCATATTTTTCCCTCCTTTAGCTGGCAATAACTAACTTATTGATAGAAGGGTTTTAAGTAATAAGTTAGTATTGCCTAACTACCTCAATAAATATATATTTAATCGCATATTATGTCAAGTAAGTTTTGATTAACTCTTGCAAAAAAAAAGAAATCAATTTTAAATATTATTAGTAAATAATTTTGGAGGTAAAAAATATGCAAATGCATAAATCAGCTGAAGATTATTTAGAAAAAATACTTATGATAAGCAACCAAAATGGTATTGTTAGAGCAATTGATATTGCTAGATTTTTAGATTTTTCCAAAGCCAGTGTTAGTGTTGCAATGAAAAAATTAAAAGAAAGCAATTATATAGTGGTTGATAAAAATGGTGACATTACTCTTACAAAAACTGGTTTAGAGGTCGCTAATAAGATATATGAACGTCATGAGGTTTTAGCATCAATATTTATTTCATTAGGAGTTGAAAGAGATGTTGCTTATGAAGATGCTTGTAAGGTTGAACATGATTTAAGCGACGAAACATTTGATGCATTAAAAAAATATTTTGAGGAGAATAAAACAATGAATTTAAGTGAATTGGCTTTAAAAAGACATAGTGTAAGACATTATATTGATAAAAAAATTGATGAAAATACTTATTTAGAGATTTCTAATAAGGTTCACGAAGTAAATAAAGAGAGTGGCTTAGATATTCAAGTAGTATTAAATGAAAAAGAAGCTTTAGATGGCTTTGGGCCACGATTTACTGGTGCCGAAAACTATTTATCTATGGTTGGAAGCGAAAAAGATCCATTACTTGAAGAAAAAGTAGGTTATTATGGAGAAGAACTTGTATTATTTTTAACTTCTTTAAATCTTGGAACACTTTGGGTTGCTGGTTCTTTAAATATCGATAAAGTAAAATGGGTTAAAAAAGGGGATAATAAATTAGTTTTAGTTATTGCTTTTGGTTATTGTAATGACTTTGGTTCATCTCGCCCATCTAAAACTTTAGAAGAATTAGCAAATGTTACGAAAGATAGCCCTGAATGGTTTGTTAATGGTATAAAAGAAGTAGCATTAGCACCAAGTGCTATGAATAGACAAGATGTTTACTTTAAATATATTGATGAAAATAATGTAAAAGTAGAAAATGGCCCATCTAGATGGTCAAAAGTTGATAAAGGTATTGCAATTTATCATTTTGAAATAGGTAGTGGAAAGAAGATTATTAAGCTTTAAAAAAATAAATCGACTTTTATATAGAAAATTAATGAATAAAAAAATTATTCATTAATTTTTTTAATTATTTAACCAATATTTTGCTATAATCTATATAGAAGTTTAAGAACTTTTCTTTTTTTATGAAAATAAGTGGAGATTTAAAATGAAAGCTATCAACTTAAAGTGTTTGGGTTTAGTAAATCCTTTAGGAATTGATGTTTTGCATCCACGAGTTACTTGGAATATTGAAAACGGACAAAGGCAATCAGCTTTTGAAGTTATTTACAGTATAAATAATGGAATTAAAAAAACAAGTGGCATAAAAATTTCTTCTTCAATGTATTATGTTTTTGAAGATAATTTTAATAGTCGTGATTTTGTTACATATATTGTAAGAGTTTACGAAAATAATAATTATAAAGGTTATGATAGCGAACCAGCTAGTTTTGAATTTGGTTTACTTTCTATGAATGATTTTAAAGCTAAATTTGTTGCTGGTGATTATCCTATCAATACGAAATATCGTTATCCAATAAGTTGTTTTAGAAAAAAATTTCTTTTAAATTCTTTCAATAAAGCACGTTTATATATCTCAAGTTTAGGAAATTACGATTTAATTTTAAATAAAAGAAAAATTACAAGTAATGTTTTAACCCCAGGATATACAAATTTTAATAAAAGATTGCAATATCAGACTTATGATGTAACGGAGTTTTTAAAAATAGGTTTTAATGAAGTAGAAATTGAAGTTTCTGATGGATATTTTAGAGGATCGAATGATTCTTTTAAAAATGCTTACAGTTATGGAAAAGAAACTGCAATTATTTTTCAATTCGAAATTTATCATGATAATAATGTAATTGAAAAAATTTATAGCGATGAAACAGTAGAATTTTCTAATGATGGTAAATATATTTTTGCTGATTTAAAAGATGGTGAAATTATTGATGCTAGTAAAACGCCTTCTTATAATGCAAATAGTAAAGTTATTAATTATAAAACATTATTAAGTGCCACAAATTCTTACCCACTCGTTAAGCATGAAAAATTTATACCTAAAATTCTTAGAGTTGGTAAAAACCAATATATGCTTGATTTCGATCAATTAATTACTGGTTTTTTAGGTTTTTCGTTTATTGGTAATAGTGGTGATACTCTTTTTATTAGACTGGGTGCCTCCCTTGATGAAAGAGGTAAATTAATTCAAAATAATATTCAAAAAATTAATTCAATTAAAGAAAAAGTTGATAATTTTATTTTTAAAGATGGTTATGTTTCAAACGTTTTAGATGATGATCCTAAAAAAGTTTCTCCACTTGAGATTATTTCTTATAAAGCTAAAAGTGGTGAAAACAATTATGAAACAAAATTTTCTTTATTTAGCTTTAAATATGCGTTAGTTGAAACAAACGTCGATATATCAAAAATTGAATTTTATGCTATAGCTGTTTATAGAAACATGAAACAAATTGGAAAATTTGTTTCAAATAATAATTTATTGAACAATTTTTTTAATAATTCGCTTTGGACAATTAAAGATTTATCTTTAGATTTTCCTTTTTCTACACCTTTTTATAATCGTAGTGGCGATTTTAAAAATGTTTATACATTATTTAAATCTTCAATGTATGTTTTTGATTATTATCCTTTAATGTATAAATATTTATATGATATTTTTGATTCTCAAAAGAAAAATTATGAATTTAGTGATAAATCACCATGCATTATTGATAAATTTAGATTCAAAAATAATAATCAAAACTTAATTAATAGTGGATTTGCTATTTTAATTCCTTATTTATTTTATTCACAATATGGAGATTTTTCTTTTATTAAAGACAATTATGATAAGTTTATAAAATATGGAAAATCATTAATTAAAAAGTGTAATCGACCAACTTTATATACAAAAAATATTAAGATTAGTTCACAAAATCAAAAATATTTACTTAATAGTGGTATTTATTATTATGATTCAAATGATCCAAAGAAAATTAAGAAACATAGATTATCTAAAAAAATTTGTTTACCATTATATGAATCAACTTTATTGGCTCACGTTGACTTTAAAGCTCTTTCAAGTTTTGCAACATTATTAAATTGGCCAGAAGAAGCTTTATTTATTGAATATGAAAATGGTACAAAATATGCTTTTAACGAACTATTAATTAAAAAAGGATATAGTCTAAATACTGAAGAACAATCAAGATTAATTATGCCAATTTATTTTAATATATTAAGCAAACAATATGATAAATTTGCAAAAGAACAATTAGTTGAGAATTATAAAAACAACGATTTTAAATTAAATTTTGGTAATTATTCTGCTCCTTTCTTTTTATTTTCGTTATTTAAAAGCGACAAAAAATTGGCACTAGAATCAATTAAAAGTAAAAAACCAGATAAATGGTTATATTTAGGTGAAGAAAATTCCTCTACGTTATTTGAAAAAACTATTGGTGACAAGCTTAATTTTTATTCTAAACTTTCACTTGTTGATTTTATGTTTTCTAAAATAGCCGGAATTAATATTTTAAAAGAAAATTATTTTAAAATTGAACCATATTTTGATAAAGATTTATCAAATATATATTGTGAATATAACTCCATTTATGGATTGATTAAAGTTAGCTATAATATTATAGGTGATAATGTATCACTTAATATTGTTATTCCAGGAAATTGTGATGCGGAATTAATCTTACCAAATGAAAAAATTATTCATTTACATTCTGGAACATATAATTTAAATGAATCTTTTTAAAGGAGAAAAATTATGAAATCTAAAGTTTTATTTACAAAAGAAATAACACCTGAAAGTTTAGTTAAATTATACAAAGCCTTAGGAGTTGAATTAAAAGGAAAGGTTTTAGTTAAAATTCATAGTGGTGAACCTGGTAATCAAAATTTTTTACATCCAGAGTTTTTTAAACCAGTCTTTGATTTAGTTGATGGAACAATTTGTGAATGTAACACTGCTTATGATGGAGGAAGAAATACTTCTGAAAAACATTTAAAAACACTTGAAAATAACGGATGGAGTAAACTTTATCCTGTTGATTTGCTTGATGAATTTGGGCCAGATTATTGTTTTGAAATTAAGGATGGCGTCGTTATTAAAAAAGATTATGTTGGTAAAGATTTATTAAAATATGATTCTTTATTAGTTCTTTCTCATTTTAAAGGTCATCCAATGGGTGGTTTTGGTGGTGCTTTAAAGCAATTATCAATTGGTTGCGCATCAAGTTATGGAAAAAAATATATACATGGTGCTGGTGATACAAGTGGAAACTATTGGGCAACTGAACAAGATAAATTTATTGGTGCAATGGGGGATGCAGCTAGTGCAGTTGCTAAACACTTTATGGGTAAAGCTGTATATATTAATGTAATGAAAAATATGTCTGTAGATTGCGATTGTTGTGCAGTTGCTGAAGATCCTTGCATGAAAGACATTGGTGTTTTAATTTCAACTGACCCAATTGCTATTGATAAAGCTTGTGTTGATTTAATCTATAAAGCAAATGATCCTGGTAGAGACCATTTACTTGAAAGAATTAAATCACGACATGGCGAACATATTTTTGATGTAGCCATGAAACATAATTTTGGTTCATTAGATTATGAATTAATCGATATCGATTAATTCATAAATCTTTATAAAGATGAATATGAGGATAGTTTTCATCTAAAAAAAGTTTATCACTTAACACTTTATATCCAGATTTAAAATAAAATCCTCTTTTATCAAATTGTGCATCTAAATAGATTTTCTTATAGTTGTTTTCTTTTGCGTATTTTTCGACTTCATCTAATAATTCTTTACCTAAATTTTTATTACGATATTCCTCTAAAATTGCAAAACGACCAATTTTTATTGAATTATTATCTTTTTTAATAATTCTACACGTACCAACTGGAGTATTTTTATAATATTCTATAAAGTGCGTTGCAGTTTTATCTTCATCATCAATATCAACAATGTAGCATTGTTCATCGATAAATACTTTTTTTCTAATTAAAGTGGCAACTTCATTTAAACCAGTGAAATATTTAAAACTTATATTTTTATTCATAAAGTTATATTAAGTTTTTATTTTATAAATGTAAATATTGTTTATAAAATTTCTTACATTCAATAAATAAAATATTGCTTTTTTTATTGTTTTTCGTTATCATAATAAAGCGCGTGGATCATTGGTGTAGCGGTTAACATGTCACACTGTCACTGTGAAGATCACGGGTTCGATTCCCGTATGATCCGCCACTTTTTATTAAGTAGACTTATTGGCCCGGTAGCTCATCTGGTAGAGCAAAGGACTGAAAATCCTTGTGTAGCGGGTTCGACCCCCGCCTGGGCCACCATATAACAAAAATAGAAGTGATGTAAATCACTTCTTTTTTTATGCAAAATCATTGCGTTATTTATTGGTTCTAAATATACATGGAATATTAAATTCAAATCCGATTCCATCCGAATTTGTCCGAACGGGTTAAATTTTACGCTTACAATAAAATATAGACTTTACTAATTTTATTAAATCTAATTGAAAAAAAGATGGCGTTATATATAGAGTTTTTGTCGATAAATGATGATTTAATATTGTTAATAGTTTTAAGTCTTATATTTAAATAACCTTAGAGAAAAAAGCAAAAGATAGATTAAGTAAATACGATAAAAAAACGGTCTTTAAAATTAAATCTGCTAACGAAGTTGAGTTCGAAAAGTTAGCTAAATTATTAGAAGATACTGGTTAAATGAGATGTGTAAAATATTTCACATCATTTGATAGTTAACATGAAAAAGTGCTTTTAAATTTAAATGACAGTTGTATTGTAGTTGCTTCTCATATTTTTCTGATGAATTTTATAAATCACTAAACAAAAAATGTTATTTTAATAAAAATGAAAAATGTGTTTATAAGACATCAATAAAAGAGAAGCGACATAAATCTCTTTTCTTTTATGTGCTAATTATTTGGTTTAAAAAAGACGGTTAATTAAAACCATCTTTTTTATCATATATTATTTTTTCAATAATGTATTTTCTTCGATAACTTTAGCTACCATGTGTTGAGGAACTTCTTGATATGAATCGAAGACACGATTATAGAAACCAGATCCTTTAGTTAAAACTCTTAATTTCGATACATAATCTTGTAATTCAGCTTCAGGAACTAAAGCAGAGATTTCTTGTACACCCTCAGGTTTTTCGTCAATTGATAATACTTTAGCACGTCTTTGATTTAAATCATTTAAGATATTTCCAGTATATTCGTTGTTAACTTGAACAAATATTTTCATAATTGGTTCAAGAATGGTTGGTTTACATTTTAAATATGCTTCTTTAAATGAAATTTGTGCTGCCATTTTGAAAGCTAAATCATTGCTATCCACTGAGTGATATTTTCCATCAAGTAAAATACCTTTTACTCCTAAAACTGGGAAACCAGCTAAGAGACCAGATTGAAGAGCTTCATAGAAACCTTTTTCAACTGCAGGAATATAGTTTTTAGGAACTGAGCCACCAAAAATTCTTTCTTCAAAACAATTTGTTTCGGCTGGTTCAAATCTCATAACGACGATACCATAGAAACCAGAACCACCTGATTGTTTAACGTATCTTCCCTCAGCTTCAGCACTTCCCTTAATTGTTTCTCTATAAACAATTTTTGGTTTAGACATTTTTAAGTTAACTTTAAATAAGTTAGCTACTCTTTCTTTTATAAAGTTTAAATAAGATTCACTTAAACCACCAATTAATAATTGTTTAGTTTCATTATTACGTTTAATTTCAAGACATGGATTTTCAATTTGTAATTTTGTTAAACCTTGAACAGTCTTATCTTCTTCTTTTGAATCATCAAATGATAAAGCTCTAAAATAAACAGCAGTAGGGAACTTTGTTTTTTCCATTATGAAGATATTATTTTTATCAGATAATGTATCGGTAGTTCTAAGTTCATCTAATTTTTGAATTCCAGCAATATCACCAGCTAAAACTTCATTAATTGGAGTGAAATTACCACCTTTAATAAAGACTAAATTATTAACCTTAAAAGTTTTATTTAATCTTGAAACATAGACTTCATCACCCGCATGTAAAGTGCCACTTAAAACTTTAATAACATTTACAACGCCTTTATATGGATCAAAATATGTTTTAAATATATAAGCACTAAATGGTTCATTAGTTGAGGTTTTTCTTTCAGTTAATTCATTTTTATCATCAAATCCTTCGTATGGTTTTAAATCTGAACTAGATGGTAAATAATCAACTAGCATTTGAAGCATTGTATGAAGACCAATATTTTTTGTAGCACAACCACAAAGTATAGGTGTTAATTGACCTTTTAAAACGCCATCATGAAGACCTTTATGAATTTCTTCCATAGTTAAAGTTTCGCCTGAGAAATATTTATCTAAATATTTATCATCAGTTAAAGCAACTTGTTCTTCAATTTTGGTATGTAATTCAATGACTTTAGATTTCTTTTCTGGATAAATAACATCATCTACACACTTTTCTCCATCATATTTTCTAGCTTTCATAGTTATAACATTAACAAAGCCATCAAATTGATCTTCATGTCCCATTGGATAAACAAATGAGATAGGACCATTTTTATCAAGTTTCTTTGATATATCTTCTAAAATATCTTCATAAACGATATTTTCTTTATCCATCTTATTAATATATATAATGGTTGGAATACCATGTTTTCTTAATAAACGATAGTGTTTAACTGTTTCGACTTCAACTTTTTTTGAAGCATCAATTACAAGTATTGCGCCTTTTGCAATATCCATAACACCTAATGCTTCATAAATAAAATCATCATTACCTGGTATGTCAATCAAGTTTAATTTGAAATTTTGATAATAAATAGGAACAATTGAAAGTTGACATGAACTTAAACGATTTTGTTCTTCTTTTGTAAAATCGCTAATAGTGTTTTTGTTTTCAATTGTTCCTTTTTTAACATTTTCAGCAATGCTGTTTAAAGATTCGACCAAGGTAGTTTTACCTGTGCCTTGATGCCCCAAAACTAGAATGTTTCGGATGTTCTCTGCAGAATATTCCATATTATCCTCCTTATTTTAGTTTCCATAGATTATTATGTTTGGAATGTAAATTGATTACTTCTTTATTTTACATTATAAAGTGAATAAATAAAATTATTTTTTAAATCTACATATTTGAGAATTGAGAAAATAAGTAATTATATAGTTGTTATTTTTATAAACCTTATTTAGAATAGAAAAAGGAGGTCATAAATATGGCAAAGAAAAAAAGCTTATCAAAGTATTCTTTTTTAGTTGCATTAGTTGCATTAGTTTTTGGTGTAGTTGGATTCTGTATGGTATTTTTCAAAGGATTCGTCTATACAACAAGTGCAGTTGGAACAATTGCTAGTGGAACTGCAGAATATCCAGGTTTAGCAGTTATTTTTGGTGGAACACATGATGTCGTTGTTAGTGCTACAACAATAATTGGCGCAGGAAGTACAACTTCTTCAATGGAATTCGCTTTTAATCCAATCGGAACATTAGCATTCGTTTTTGCATTAGTTGCTGGTGTTGTTGGTTTATTTGGAAGTAAAGTTAAATTCTTAAACTATGTTGCAGTTTTACTTTCACTTGTTGGAACAGTTATGGCATTTTTCGTCGTAAATGGATTTGCTGCTGTTAATTCAACTGAAAACGTAACTATTGATCCATCAACATTTAAATGGGGTGCTACCTATATTGTTGCACTCGTTTGTTTTGTTCTTGAAACTTTAGGAATACTTTTCACATCAGTTACAACCTTAAAAAAATAATAATTAGAGTGTAATACAATAAGAAAAATTCCATACATAATCGTATGGAATTTTTTTATGCATTTTTCTTTATTAATTTTTTAACTAAGGCTTTTGTATCTATCCAAGTTTTTTTACCGGCATAGACAAATGTAAATATTTCAAGTCTACCAATAAATATTGTAATAGTGATTATTGTTAATAAATAATTATTATTTACATAATTTATACCTGAAGCAATTCCGGTACCACTTAAAGCACTTGATACTTCATAAAATACTAATATGAAATCTTCAGTTCCATTAGTTGCAATTGTAAATAAAATTGAAAATATAACAAGAACTAAGAAATATAAAAATGCGTAAGTTGTTGAATCTGATATTTCTTTTTCTGAAATTGTCTTATCTTGTCCATATTTACTTACATAGTGAGGATATACAACATTTTGAGGAGAATATTTTTCTCTTATAGTCCAAACAATTGATCTTAAAATAACTCCAAAACGATACATTTTAATACCACCAGATGTTGAACCTTGTTGGCCACCAATACACATTACTAAAGCTAAAATAAAGATAATTGGTGAACCATAAATTGCTGTTAAGCTTGGCCCATTTGTAAATCCGGTTGTCGTAATAGATGAAATATAATAAAAAACATCATACCTAAGATATTCTAAAAAATTATGTCGAGTATTTATAAAACTTGGTACAAAACTTGTAAGAATAATAATTAGTGGAATAAAAAAGAGCGAAGTATATACAAATGTTTTTACATCTATATCTTTAAAAGCTTTTTTAAATTTAAAAGTAAATAATAAGAATAAAATGAAGAAATTAGTAGCACTAATAATCATTAAAACTTCAACAACAATCTCGATTGCAATATTATTATAGGCATATATATTGAGATCTCTTGTTGAAAAACCTGCGCTTGATACACTAGACATTGTAGTGCATAAAGCTTCAAAGTATGATGCATAACTTGGATCATTTTCACAACCTAAAGGTTTATTAATTTTTGTCCATTCATTCATGCCTGAAAGCCATAAAACTATACTTCCAACAATTGTAATTGCAGTATACATTCCAAATATTAATTTTGCAGACTTATATAAGTTTGGAAGTAGTCTATCAGTATGACCTTCACTATAATAAAGTGATATTCCTTGATTATCATTTATGATACAAGTTAAAACTAAAACGAACCCAGCACCACCAGTAAATTGAATAAATGCTCTATAAAATAAGAAACAATGACCATCACCAATTAAAAGCTGAGATGGAGAAACGTTTCCGGTTAATATTGTGAGTCCACAAGTTCCAAATCCTGAGACAGTTTCATATAAAGCTTGGAAGTAATTTAAACCTAATCCGCCTAATCTAAAGCTTCCAATGTAATCAGGTAAAGCAAAAGGAATAGCACAAATTAAACAAGAAAATAGCCAAAGTAAAATTAATAAAATACAATCTTGATATTTTCCTAATCTTGCTTGATTTTTGTTTTTTATAAAAGTAGTTAATAAAAGTCCGACTATAATAAAAAATAGCCCAGGTATTAAAAAAGCTAGAATTCTTGTGAATTCTTTTTGATAAAAGAACATTGAAAGAATTGGAACTAAAGTAATTAAACCACTAACAACAATAAAAACACCTAAATAACCAAGTATAAGTTTCCATCCACTTAATTTATTATTTGATGTATTTTGTGTATTTATTTCTTCTTCTAATGGTTCTTTTAAATTTTTATTTTTCTTAAATAAATTCTTGAATCCTTTTTTAATTTTTCTTGAATATTCGTTAGATTTATTTTTCATGTTTATTATTATAAATCAAATTTAAAATTTCGTATAACAAAAGATATCACTAACTAGTTAATCATGATCTTTATAATATATTTGTTTTTTAATTCTTTGTTCTAATTCTTCACCAAATACAGTTTTAATTATTAAAAAAGCAAAATCTATAACAGCAGCAGCACTTTTTCCAGTAATAATTTTGTCATCTGCTACACAATAATCATCAATATAAGTACCACCAAAATCTTCATTCATTGAAGTAAAGCAAGTATATTTTTTATTCTTTAAAAATCCTAAATGTCCTAAAATAGTTGGACCAGCACAAATTGCGGCTATATATTTATTTTTATGATAAAAATCTTTAACTATATTTATAAATAATGTGCTATTTTCAAGTTCAACATATTCTGGACCACCTGCAATAAAGAGTGCACCATAATCATCAAGATTAAGTTCATCTAAGTTTTTTAAATCAGTTAAATTAATATTATATCTACCTTTTGCGCTCGTTCCATGTAATGAATATACATCAATATTAACTCCTGCTCTTCTTAAAATTGCAATAGTTCCAACTGCTTCAATATCTTCAAAACCATTGGTTAATATACATAGAAATTTCATAAATAACTCCTTTTAAAATATAAATTTAAATATAGTTTAATCGTTAATTAAACTTGCAATTATTATAATATAGTTGCATTTTATTAAAAAGTCTTACTAATAAACTTTAAATACAAAACTATTGATTAAATATTTCAATTTATATATACTATTAAAGCGTTATTTGGTCGAGAAGTTATGGGGCCATAGTTAAATGGGATAACGTTAGCTTTGCAAGCTTAAGTTCGGAGTTCGATTCTCCGTGGCTCCACCAAATTATGCCAGCGTAGCTCAGTTGGTTAGAGCGGTCGGCTCATACCCGGCATGTCGGGGGTTCAAATCCCTTCGCTGGTACCAAAATTGGACCATTAGCGCAATTGGTTAGAGCGGACCGCTCATAACGGTTAGGTTCTGGGTTCAAGTCCTAGATGGTCCACCAATTAATTATAATGGCTAATTGGAGAAGTACCCAAGTGGTTGAAGGGGTCGGTCTTGAAAACCGATAGTAGGGTCATGCTCTAGCAAGGGTTCGAATCCCTTCTTCTCCGCCAATTAATCTTGTATAAATATTTACAAAATTATAATTGTGCGCTATTATATCCAAAGTATCGCGGGGTAGAGCAGCCTGGTAGCTCGTCGGGCTCATAACCCGGAGGTCGGAAGTTCAAATCTTCTCCCCGCAACCAAATGTAAATATTGCCTTGAATTTTTAGGTTCAAGGCTTTTTTATTTATAAGCGTAAATTTTATCCCGTTCGAACAAATTCGAATGGAATCGGATTAGAATTTAATATTCCATAGCAAAAGCTTTTGCAGATCCTCTTTCTTTGGTTATACGAAATTTCAGTTCTCAGTTTTTCTAAGTACTCTCTTGCCTTCAGTTCATTAGCAATGGCGGTTTGTCTTATTGAAAAGATTATTACCGAAGAATCGGCACCATTTTTAGTAGTTGAGAATAAGATGTTCTTTATCGTGAAAAAGGAAATATGTTTTTTATCAATTAGAGGTGGAGATATTTTTTTGGCATACATAAATTCCTAAAATTGGCTTAATTTATTATCTAAGCATTAAAACTATCAATTAAATAAATCTAATTCTTTTAATTGGGTTAAAAGTGTTGGTGGAAATTGTTATAGATATGAGTTAAATGTTGGCAATAATTTTTCATACATTTTAATTGATTCTAATAACAATCATCTTTGTGGAATGAAAATGTCGAATAAAGATGATGACCTTAAGTTATTATTTTTTGATTTAATTACATCAAGTATTTCATAATTTTATAGGCAATATTTAGGTATATTTTTTTATAATTCTTCAACTCTCTTAATATTAGAATTTTGTGTTCCACCCTTAATATAGACATTTTTTTAGGTTTTTTTGTATAATTTAGAAATATGAGAAAAGAAAGTTATAGAAATGAGAGAATTATTTATTATTCTGATGAATTAAATGATGATTTTAATGATGTTGGATTAAAAAGAAATAATATCCCACAAAAATATAGATTTAAATTTAAAAACCCTATTATGAAAGTTGTGCAATCAACTTTATATTATGGGCTTGCAAAACCTGTTTTATCAGTTGGATGTTTTTTTAATGGTGTTAAACTTTATAATCGAAAGAAATTAAAAGAGATAAGAAAAAATCATGGCAGTGTTTTTTTATATGGAAATCACGTGGCAATAATGGATGCTTTTAAAGTTCAAGCCTATTTAATACATAAAAGATGCAATATTATTGGTTATTCTGATACTTTAAGTTTAGGTTTATTTATTAGTTTTTTAGCTAAATGTTTTGGCTATTTACCATTACCATCATCAAGCGATATTCTTGGTTATAAAAAGTTATATTCAGCATTAGAAGAATGTGTTAAAAATGGTGAACATGTGGTTATTTTTCCTGAAGCACATATTTGGCCATATTACACAAAGATTAGAGATTTTAAAAGTGGTAGTTTTCACTATCCAGCAAAATTAAATGTTCCAGTTATGCCTTTTGTTACGGTTTGGCGAAAAGTTTGGTGGAGAAAAAAACCATGTCAAACAGTTGTTTTTGGCGATATTATTTATCCTAAAAAAGAATATTCTGTAAAAGAAAATAGAGATTATCTATATGAAGAATGCATAAAGCAAATGAAAAATATTTCTAATAAATTTAATCAATATGAATATGTAAAATATATTCGTGAAGAAGAAAATAAATAGGAATTTATATGGATTACGTATTTCAAAATATCATTTATTACGCAAAAATTATAATTATTATCATTTGTGTTTTTGTTATTTTATTTTCAATATATTATTTAATTTATTTAGTATATGGTTTTAAAAAAGAAGAAACACTTAAGAAAGCTAATAAAAATACAAAATTTGCAGTTATTATTCCAGCTAGAAACGAAAGTAATGTTATAAGTGGTATTTTAAATTGTCTTAAAAATCAAACTTATTCAAAAGACGATTTTGATGTATATGTTGTGATTGAGTCAAAAGATGATCCATCTTTTAATATTGTAAAAAAACATGGTTTTAATGTTGTAGTAAGAGGTGATATTGAAAATAGAAAAACTAAAGGTTTTGCTATAGAAGATTGCCTAAATTATTTAAAAAATAATAATACATATAATACTTATGATTCTTTTATTATTTTTGATGCTGATAATTTAATGAATAATAATTTTATTGAAAAACTTAACGATTTAAGAATTGATAAAAATGTGCAAGTTGGATCTGGTTATAGAGATTTTAGAAATGCATCTGTTAACTATATTTCTATAAATAGTGCGATGCAACTATTTTTAGCTAATGGAATTGTTTCAAGGGCTAGATCAAGTTTTTTTAAAAAAGTAATGATAAATGGAACTGGATATTTTATTGATAGAGAAATAATTGATAAAGCTGGTGGATGGATTTTTAATGGTTTAACTGAGGACGTACAAGTTTCAACATATTGCCTTTATCATAATGTAAAAATGGGTTATTACGATGAAGCTATTTATTATGATGAGGAACCAACAAGTCATAAAATTATGCATAAACAACATATTAGATGGGTTTGGGGTTTTATTGCTAGTAGAAAAAGATTTAAGAAAAAAGACCTTGATTTTGGAGCAAATAAAAAATTTATCAAAAATCTTGCTATTTTTGATTTTAATTTCTTTTTAATTCCAATAATTATTTTTATTGTTTTAACGCTTCTTACTTTTTTATTTTTATTTATTACTTTTATTGTAAGTTTATTTATTGCTTCTGATTTTTCATTAATGTTGTTTTTGTACAGTTTAATGCCATTAGGAATATTATATTTTGTTGGAGTTATTTCAACATTTATAGTACTTATATTAAATCGTAAAAAATTTAAATTTAGTTTTAAGAAGAATTTATTATGTGGTTTTACTTATATTTTATGGGTTTTTGATTTTGTATTTTCCTTTTTTGAAGGATTATTTTCCAAAAAGAAACGTTCAACTTGGACTATTATTCCTCATAAAGGAAAGTAAATTTAAAAGAAAACAATTTATATATTAAATAATTTAAAGTATAATTTTTTCAGTGCCGACTTAGCTTAGTTGGTAGAGCAACTCATTCGTAATGAGTAGGTCGTAAGTTCGAATCTTATAGTCGGCACCAATATTGAAAGTTCGTTTGATGTGGTAATCCACATCAATTTTTATTATTGAATATGCTTGTACATAAAAAATGTTCTAAAGAATATTAAGAATCAAATTAAATGTTAATTTTTTGAATATCATTTATTTTAAATATATTTTGATTTGACTTTTTGTTCGTTAAGTAAATAATAATATTGTTATTATAATAAAAACAAAAAAGGATTATGTTATGAGAAATTTAAATTTAACTATGCTCATGGATTTTTATGAATTAACTATGGCTAATGGCTTTTTTGAACATCATAAAAGTGAACAAAAAGCAGTTTTTGATGTCTTTTTTAGAATGAATTCCGATGATGCAAGTTACGCAATTTTTGCAGGTTTAGACCAAATTATTGATTATCTTTTAGATCTAAAATTTAATGATGATGACATTAAATATTTAGAAAGTCTTAATTGTTTTTCAAAAGAATTTCTTAATTATTTAAAGAATTTTAAATTTCATGCCGATATATATGCCTTTAAAGAAGGCTCAATTATTTATCCAAATGAACCTATTATTACAGTTTGCGGTTCATTAATTGAGTGTCAATTATTAGAAACAATGTTATTACTTGTTTTTAATCATTCTTCTTTAATTGCTACAAAAGCTAAACGTATAACTTTAGCGGCAAAAGACCGTATAGTTTCTGATTTTGGTGCAAGAAGAGCGCATAATTATGCGGCGGCTATATATGGAGCAAGAGCGGCTTATATTGGAGGAGTTGGATCTACTTCAAATGTTTTAGCTAGTAAATTATTTAATATTCCATGTTCTGGAACAATGGCTCACTCTTGGGTTATGGCTTTTGATAGCGAATATGAGGCTTTTTTAGCTTATTCTAAAACGTATCCTGATAATGCAGTTTTACTTATTGATACATATGATGTTTTAAAATCAGGTTTAGTTAATGCAATTAAAGTTAATAATGATTATCTTGTGAAACATGGTTCTTATTTAAAAGGAGTAAGAATAGATTCTGGAGATTTAGCCTATCTTTCTAAAGAAGTTAGAAGAATATTAGATGAAAATCATTTAGAAAAAACCAAAATTTTTGTATCAAATGCTTTAGATGAATTTAAAATTAATTCATTATTACAACAAGGAGCAAAAATTGATGCATTTGGTGTTGGAGAAAATTTAATGACTGGTAAACCAAATCCTGTTTTTGGTGGAGTTTATAAATTAGTTGCTATTGAAGAAAATAACGAATTTGTACCAAGAATAAAATTATCTAATACAGTTGAAAAAATTACTAATCCAGGGTTTAAAGAAGTTTATAGAGTTTTTAAAAATGGTAAAGCTATTGCTGATTTATTAACCCTTAAAGGTGAAGAAGTTGATTTAACAAAACCATACCATATATATGATTCAAATAAGTTATATAAAGAAAATCTTTATTTAGAGGGTTGTGAACTTAAAAAAATGCATGTAGAGATTTTTAAAAATGGTGAATTAGTTTATAAACGTCCAAGTTTAGATGAGATAAGAGATTATGTTAATTATCAAATCAATAATGAATTATGGGAAGAAGAAACTCGTTTATATTATCCACATTTACATTACCTAGATTTCTCTCCTAAACTAAAAGACGTAAAAGTGAGACTCATGAAAAATGAATAAGCTTGTTGTCCTAGGTGGGGCTTTTAATCCGCTAACTTTAGCACATTTAGAGATTTTAAATGAGGCAAGTAAACTTATTGTTAGCTCAATTAAAATTTTATTACCAGCAAATATTTCTTTTATGCACTCATGGAAGAAATTTAGTGATGATGAAATTTTATCACAAGATTTACGCTTAAAAATTTTAGATAAACTTTCTAAAGAAAATAATTTTATAGTGGAAAAATGTGAGCTTGAGCAAATAACAAATAAAACTTATGAGAGTTTAAATTATTTAAAAAATAAATATTCTGCAAATGAAATTTATTTTGTGTGTGGAGTTGAAAAATTAAGTGAACTTAACACATGGTATAGATATAAAGATTTATTACAAGAATTTAAATTTATTGTTTTTAAACGAAATAATTTAGATCCAATAAGTGAATTTAATAAAGAAACTTATTTACATGAATATCGAAATAGTTTTTATTTTTTAACCCCTTCAATAAATATTGAAGATTTTTCAGCTACAAAAGTAAGAAAAGCTTTAAGAGAAAAAAGATATGATTTAGTGTTAAAATATTGTGGAAAAGAAATAACTGAAATACTTCTAAAAGGAGAAAATGAAAATGAAATCTAAATATGGCTTTTATAAAGTTGGAACTGCGAATTTTGAACTATCTATTGGTGATATAAAAGGTAATACTCAAAATATTATTAAATTAATTAAAGAAGCTATTAAAGAAGAAGTAAGAATTTTAACTTTTCCTGAACTTTCATTAACTTCTTATACGTCTCAAGATCTTTTTTATCATTTTGAGTTTCAAGAAGAAATAAATTCACAATTAAAAGAAATTGCTAAGAATGTTAGTGATAATATCTTAGTAAGTATTGGTGGACCACTTTTATATTTAGATAAAGTTTTTTCAGTTAGTTATGTATTTTTTAACCATAAATTAGTTGGTATTGTAGGGAAAACTTTTTTACCAAATTATAATGAATTTTATGAAAAACGTTGGTTTAATTCCGTGCGGGATGCAAATTTTAATGAAGTAAAAATAAATGATGAAGTTTTTCCATTTGGAAATGATTTAATTTTTGATTTAGGAGAAGTGAAGGTTGCAATCGAAATTTGTGAAGATTTGTGGGTTATTAACTCGCCTAGTAACAATTACTCTTTAAATGGTGCTAATTGTATTTTAAATTTATCAGCTAGTAATGAAATTATTCAAAAAAGTGCATATCGTACTGATTTAGTTAAAATGCAATCTGCTAAAAATTATGTTTGTTATGTTTATTCATCATCTGGTCTAGGTGAATCTAGTCAAGATTTAGTATTTTCTGGTCAACAAATTATCGCCTATGATGGAAAAGTAATTGAAAATAAAAATAACTATTTAGGTTTAACAACGGCAATCGTTGATTTCGATGTAATTAAAGCTCAACGTTTAAAATTTAAATCGACTTTTGAAGGTGATACTAAAAGTGTAAGATTTATTGATCTTAATAATTCTTTTGAATTTAGTTTATTACCTAAGACTTATGATGGACATCCATTTATTTTAAAAGATTTAAATAAAAGAGAAGAACGTGCATTTGAGATAATTGACTTACAAGCTAGAGGTTTACTTACTCGTTTAAAGAAAATAAATTGTAAAAAAGTAGTAATTGGTGTATCAGGTGGTCTTGATTCGACATTAGCTTTACTTGTTTCAGTTGAAGCATTTAAAAAATTAAATCTAGATTTAAAAGATATATATGCTGTTTCTTTACCAGCTTTTGGAACCACCAGTTTAACATTTAATAATGCTAAAGAATTGATTAATAAACTTGGAGTTACTTATCTTGAAATTAATATTAAAGATACTTGTTTAACATTTTTAAAGGGTTTAAATCATGATGAAACGACATATGACGTTACTTATGAAAATGTTCAAGCAAGAACAAGAACTGAATATTTAATGAATTTAGCAAATAAAATAAATGGTATTGTTGTAGGAACTGGTGATTTATCAGAACTTGCTTTAGGATTTGCAACATATAATGGCGACCATATGTCAATGTATGGCGTAAATTCATCAATTCCTAAGACCTTAGTCCAAGACTTAATAAGGGCATATATTAAAATAAATCCTAAACTAGAAAAAGTATTATTATCTATTTTAAATACACCAATTTCTCCAGAACTCATCCCATCAAATGATAATTCTATAAAACAAGTTACAGAATCAATCATTGGGAAATATGAACTTCATGATTTCTTCTTATATAACTTTATGAAGAATTCTTTTTCAAAAGAAAAATTATTTGAGCTAGCTAAGATTGCCTTTAAAAATTATTCTAGTGAATATATTAAAAAAACCTTAGATTTATTCTTTAAACGATTCTTTAAAAATCAATTTAAAAGATCTTGTTTACCAGATGGTGTTAAAGTTGGTTCGATTAATTTGTCACCACGTGGTGATTTACGTTTATCAAGCGATACAAGTTTAAATAACTTTATTAATAAAGAATAAATATTTTTTGTATTAAAAATTAACATTAAAAAATAAATATTTAATTTTTATGCTTTAGACACAAAATAAATAATTTTTTATTTTAATTAAATAATTAATAATTAAAATTATTAAAAAATAATTATATTTATTTAATGTTTATTTATTTTGTTTAATTTTTATAAAGCATTTAAATTGACACTAAAAAAATCTACAAGTAAGATTATCAAGTATTGAAAGGAAACAGAAACAATGTTAAAAAACGAATGGCGAGAATTTAATGCGGGTCATTGGACCAGTGACATTAATGTAAGAGATTTTATTCAAAAAAATTATACTCCTTATGAAGGGGATGAAAGCTTTTTAAAAGGACCTACAAAAGCTACAACTACTCTTTGGAATGAGATAAAACGTTTACAAAAACTCGAAAGAGAAAAAGGTGGCGTTTTAGATATGGAAACTAATGTAGTTTCAGGTATTACTTCCTATGGAGCAAGTTATATAACTGATGATAAAAGTTTAGAAAAAGTAGTTGGTTTACAAACTGATAAACCTTTAAAAAGAGCTTTTATGCCATATGGTGGTATAAAAATGGCTGAAGACGCTCTTAAAACTTATGGATATACTCCAAATGAAGAATTTCATACGATATTTACAAAATATCATAAAACACATAACCAAGGTGTTTTTGATGTTTATACAAATGAAATTAAGTTAGCAAGACACAATAAAATTATAACTGGTCTTCCAGATACTTATGGTCGAGGTAGAATTGTTGGTGACTATCGTCGTATTGCTCTTTATGGAATTGACTTTTTAATTGAGAAAAAAGAAGAAGATTTATTAGAACACGAATGTGGCGTAATGCGTGAAGACATTATAAGAGTAAGAGAAGAGATTGCTGATCAAATTAAAGCCTTAAAGGAAATGAAAGTTATGGCTGAAAGTTATGGTTTTGATATATCAAAACCTGCAAAAAACGCTAAAGAAGCTTTCCAATGGCTATATTTTGGTTATTTAGCAGCAATTAAAACTCAAAATGGTGCAGCTATGTCAGTTGGTAGAATTTCTACCTTCCTTGATATTTATATTGAAAGAGATTTAAAAGAAGGTACTTTAACTGAAGAAGAAGCTCAAGAATTAGTTGATCAAATCGTTCTTAAGTTTAGAATGGTTAAATTTGCAAGAATCCCATCATATAATGCCTTATTTTCAGGTGATCCAGTTTGGGCTACTTTAGAAGTTGGAGGACTTGGAGTTGATGGAAGAGATATGGTTACTAAAAACGACTTCCGTTTCTTACATACTCTTGAAAATATGGGACCTTCTCCAGAACCAAATTTAACAGTTTTATATTCACCTCGTTTAAGTGAGAAATTTAAAAAATACGCAAGTATGATTTCAATTAATACTTCATCTATTCAATACGAAAATGATGACGTTATGAGACCAATTTGGGGTGATGATTATTCTATTTGTTGTTGTGTAAGTGCAACACAAACTGGTAAAGAAATGCAATTCTTTGGTGCAAGAGCTAATCTTGCTAAATGTTTATTATATGCAATAAATGGTGGAAAAGATGAAATTTCTAAAATGCAAGTAGGTCCATCATATACACCAATTACTAGCGAATATTTAAATTATGATGAAGTCATTGCAAAATATGACGTTATGATGGATTGGTTAGCAAAACTTTATGTTAATGCTCTTAACTTAATTCATTATATGCATGACAAATATTATTATGAAGCAGCTGAAATGGCTTTAATTGATACGGATGTAAGAAGAACATTTGCAACTGGTATTGCAGGATTTAGTCATGTTGTCGATTCATTAAGTGCTATTAAATATGCTAAAGTTAAAGTAATTAGAGATGATGATGGTCTTGCTACTGATTTTGAAATTGAAGGTGATTTCCCTCGTTATGGAAATGATGATGATCGCGCAGATGAAATTGCGGTTAAGTTATTAAAAACTTTTATTGATAAAGTTAAAAAGAACCCAACATATAGAAATTCTGAGCCAACAACTTCAATTTTAACTATTACTTCTAATGTCGTTTATGGAAAAGCAACTGGAACTTTACCAGATGGTCGTAAAAAAGGTGAACCTCTTTCTCCAGGAGCTAATCCATCATATGGAGCTGAAAAGAGTGGTTTACTTGCTTCTTTAAATAGTGTAGCTAAACTTCCTTATGAATATGCTTTAGATGGAATTTCTAATACTCAAACGATTTCTCCAGATGCCTTAGGTCACTCATTACATGAAAGAGTTAAAAATTTAGTTAATATTTTAGATGGATATTTCTCACAAGGTGCACATCACTTAAATGTTAATGTATTTGGTACTGAAAAATTAATTGATGCAATGGAACATCCTGAAAAAGAAGAATACGCCAACTTTACTATTAGAGTTAGTGGATATGCTGTTAAGTTTATTGATTTAACTCGTGAACAACAACTTGACGTTATTTCAAGAACTTGCCACAAAACTATTTAATATATGATTCAAGGAAAAATTGAAACAATTGAAACATTTGGAGCAGTTGATGGTCCAGGAATAAGATTTGTTATTTTCCTTCATGGATGCAATATGCGTTGTAAATATTGTCATAATCCTGAAACATGGTGTAAAAACGAATATAAAACATTTACTAGCGAAGAGCTTATTAAAAAAGCTCTTCGCTATAAAGCTTATTGGAAAAATGATGGAGGAATAACTGTTAGTGGAGGTGAACCTTTGCTTCAATTAGATTTTTTAATTGAACTTTTTACTTTAGCAAAAAAATATAACATTAATACATGTATTGATACAGCTGGTGAGCCATTTAATGAAAGTGAAGATTTTTTAACTAAACTTAATAAATTACTAGATTTAACTGATTTATTTATAGTTGATATTAAAGAAATGAATAATGAAAAACATAAGTGGTTAACATTAAAAAGTAATGAATCTATATTAAAATTTATTAAATATTTAGACTCACATAATAAAAAGATGTGGATAAGACACGTTTTAGTGCCAATGCTTACTGACTCTGAAAGTGATTTATTGTTACTTAAGAATTTTGTTAATTCACTAAATAATGTTACAAAATTTGAAATCCTTCCTTATCACACTTTAGGAATTATGAAATACAAAGAACTTGGTATACCTTATTCTTTAATGGATATAAAAGAACCTAGTAGTGAAGAATTATTAAGAGCAAAAAAGATACTAGGAATAGAAAAAAGCAACTGATGAACAGTTGCTTTTTTAATATGGATAATTAATATAAATTACTTTTGTTCAACAAATGATGATGGATCTTTAACTTTTTCAACACTAACTTCATCTCCATAAAGGAATGAAAGTTTAACTTCACCTTTTACTGAAGTACTTGTAGTTATTGAATTTTCATTTGTACCATCATCGACTGAAAATTTAGAAGCTACATCCATGGTTAAATAGTAGTTTTTAAAGCCTTTATCATTAAAAAGTAAGGAACATTTAACAGAGCCAGTTACATCTCCACTAAAGCTAGTTGATGAACTAGATGCTAATTTTTCTAAATCAAGCTCAAAGACATAAGCATAATCACCATCTTTAGTTTTTAATGTTTCAAAACTTTTTGATTCTTCTTTAATTTCTTCTATTAATTCACTCCATGTATCATCTTCAAGAATTTCTTTTAAAGAATTATCGACATCACTAGGAATAGTTGTTTTAAATTTTAAAGATGTTAAATAAGCTGATGGTATAGTTACAAATTCTAAAAGTGGTGCAAGATTTTCAAGATTACAATATAAAGTTCCATCTTCAAGATAAACTCCAGCACCTAATGAAGTGTTTAAGTTTGTATTACTAGCTTTTAGTTCTAAACTTCCACTAGTAACCAAAGATGCCTCAACATCTTTTAATTTTTCTTCTTTAAAACCTTTTACTCCAAAATTTGCATCTAATTTAACATTTGTTGATGTGTCTGATGTTTGCTTTACTGTGCCTTGAGTATATGCTGTCTCGGTTTTACTATCAAAATAGCTAGTTAATTTAAAACCAAAACTATCTTGTTTTGATGTGGCTTCACTTGCTTTTGTAAGTACTGTATAAGTTTCTGTTTCACTTACTTTTTCACCTGTTGGAATTCCAACACTATCTTTTTTATTACAAGAAACTAAAAGTAAAGGAAGTGCGGCAATTAATAAATATTTATTCTTTTTCATTTTTAAACCCTCAAATAATATTGTTAACTAATTTTATTAGTGCAAATTGATCATTTTGTTTTTGCATTTGTTGAGCTTTATTTTTAAAAATGTTTCAACAAAGACATTATTTAATGCCCTAATTATATTAGCGGTTTTATTATATCATAAATTAATATCTGGAAATTATAATTATTATAGAATTTAATTTACATATTGTTCGATACAAGTTGTATCGAAAGACTTGTAAATTACAATATAATAAAAAAGATGTCGTTTTCTTAATTGAAAGGAGAATATTT
>ERZ808275.86-NODE-86-length-57883-cov-5.241457_pt1 | contig 57883 bp, 49 predicted proteins | sample MGYA00520894_ERZ808275 | MGnify/ENA primary metagenome ERZ808275 (study PRJEB31516, sample SAMN03275598) | gut metagenome | biome: mammalia-associated habitat; material: feces | host: Papio cynocephalus | place: Kenya | collected 2012-08-03 ... | reverse complement strand
TAAAGTATAACTTCCTTTTTTAATTCTGTTACCTCCAAAATCTTAATGCTATCAAATTAATGTTTACCGCTAGTTATTTTTTTTATTTTCTTATACAATAAGTAGGGTGAGTTTATGGATTTTAAAGAACATTTATATCAACATTATCCGCATGATATAGTGGATGAACTACTTCTATCTTTAGAAAAAGAAAGCGTACATGCCGCTTTATTAAATCCTAAAAAAATGAGCGATGAGACTTTTTTATCGCTTTTTCCGCATGTAAAAAAACACCCCTTTATTCCTCATGCTTTTTATTATGATAAAAATGAATATCCTTTAGGAAAAAATATTTTCCATGATGCGGGCGCTTATTATCTTCAAGATCCTAGCGCGATGCTGGTAGCGGCTTTTTTACCAATATCTAAAGGTGATTATATTTTAGATATGTGTGCGGCACCGGGAGGAAAAACGATTCAAACCGCTTTTCATGAAGAAGTAACCATGGTCGCTAACGACTTATCCTATCCCCGTGCTTTAACGCTTTCTAGTAATATTGAAAGAATGGGACTTGGTAACGTAATGGTTACCGCGATGAATTTACATCAATTCCCTTCTAGTTATCGTCATTTCTTCGATTCAATTATTTTAGATGCCCCTTGTAGTGGTTCGGGTATGTTTAGAAAACAAGAAGAAATGCGTTTAGATTGGACGTACAATAAAGTGCTTGAATGCGCTAAAACGCAAAAAGAGCTTCTCTCTTTAGCGGATTCTTTTCTTAAACCCGGTGGTTATTTACTTTATTCTACTTGTTCTTTTTCTTATGAAGAAGATGAAGGACCCATTTTAAACTTTTTAAAAGAACATGAAGATTATGAACTCATTTCTTTACCTTCTTCTCCTTCTTTTTATGAACATCCTTCTTTAAAAGGTTCTATTCACCTTTTCCCTTCTTTATATCAAGGAGAAGGCCAATTCATTGCTTTGCTTCATAAAAAAGGAAATAAAGAAGTAAGTTTAATGAAAAAAGGAAAAAAAGATAAACAGAACTTTCCTTTTTTAAAGGATTTCAGTTTACCTCCACTTGATTATTTATTAAAAAACGATACGCTATATGGCTTATCTTCTTATTTCCCTACGGAAAAAATGACAGTGATCCGCTATGGAGTAGAGATAGGAGAAATTAAAAAAGATCGTTTCTTACCTAGCCATGCTCTTTCTCACTTTTTATTGTGGGATAGAAACATTAGCTTAAATGACGAAGAAGTTAAAAAATATATTCATGGTGATACTTTATCCTGTGATTCTTCTTTATCTGGATATTATATTGCAACCTATCAAGGTGTGTCCTTAGGCTTTTTAAAAGCAACCCAAGGTACACTAAAAAATTTCTATCCCAAAGGATTAAGGCGTTAAAAAAGGAGTGTTTTATTTCACTCCTTTTCATTTTCTTGCTGATTAGAAATTTCCATTTTTTCTTCTTTGTTTTTTAATTCTTCATTAGCGTATTGAAGTACTAAAGAAAGAATTAAATACATAATTCCCATAACGATAGCGCTTGAGTTATCTAAGTCCACTTCAACTACATCTTTTAATGTTGATTTTAAAATGGCTTGTACGATAGCGGCTAATATAACTGTTCCTAAAGAAATCGCAATCTTTAAAATGCCTAAACGGCGCATTTCTTTTACACCATCTAGAGTTAAAGGTGTTCCCGCAATTAATTCATGTTTGAAATAAAGTTCTGAAAATTTAGCAATAGCGATTTCTCCCGCCATGAAAATAATAGCAACGGTTAACGTAGTGTACATAGTTTCCATACTCATACCTGATTCATTTTCAATCATGCTACCAATGGTTACTCCGTTAATTACAATGGTTTCAATTCCGCAAGCTAACGATAGAATTCCTAATAAACTCAAACTTGCACCCACAATACATAAAATAAAAGCAATTTTACTCAGAATTTGGCCTATTTTACATAGAACTTGAATAATTTTTAATGATTTCATTTTCTTTCCCCTTTTTGAATTGATTGTATTCTTTTTCAATTCCTATAAGAGAATATCATATTATTGAGCGTTATTCAATTATTTTTTGTTTTTATTTGATCTTAGAAAATAGTTGAAGTGACAATAGTTTTATAACATCTGAGGCAAAGTAACAACGTTTCTCTTTCGCCATTTTTTTGATATCACGATAACTCTTTTTCATGTTCTCATTGGTGTTATTAACATAAAGAACTTCAAAGACTTCTTGTAAGAAATCAAAATTATCTTTCGAAAGATTTTCTTCATGTGGTAATAAAGATAGTTGATAAAGCATTTTGGAAATCAAATGATTTAAAACATCAATCCAGTTTTCTCCTAAGGAGAAATACTGCTCTTGATAAGAATGAAGTCTTTCTTTCGCTTTTTCATCTTTAAAAGTGAGGTGCGCTAATTTGCCCTTACCTGTAATTTGAATTAAATCTTGATAACAATACTCAGAAGCTAAGTATGTGGCAAATAGTCCGTGAACAATATTTCCTTCTCCGGCAAAATTACGAGAAATAAAATGTTGTTTTAAAGCGAAAGCTAAACGTTTTCTTTCTAACATGGATAGTTTTTGAATTTCTTCTTCTTTTTCGTTATCTAAAAGGTATTCTAAAATAATATCTTCTATTGGTCGAGAATCAAAGGCTAAAATTTCAAAATAAAGATAAGCTAAAATATTACGTAAATGTTGATTTAAGAAAGATACTGAAACTAAGTTTAAATCTAAATCAATTCTTTTTTCATCTTCTAATTGATCAATTAAAAGATGGATTGATTGCATCATAATTTCATATTCAGTTTTAGGCATTGGTCGATTTTCTAATGCATTCATAAAATATAAAATTAAGAAATTACATAAAATTAAAGGGTTAGAAGTAATAGGAATATGAAGTTCAGCAACTTCCTTTTTAAAAAGCGGATAATCTTCTTCCTCACTAAATAGTGTTACTTCTTCTTGGTGATTGGCCATTTCTCTTAATTGCGATGCATTGAATAAATTCATAATAGAAACAAATAATCCTTTTTGCTCCTCTTCATTAAAAGAAGGTAAAGTAAAGACCGTTAAAGAAGAAAGTTCAGCGATATGAATTTTCTCCACAATACGAGAAGTAAAAATGAAATGAATGGATTTATTTTTGTTATATTTTAAAACAAAATCACTCCACATTTTTTCAAAGATTTGAAGCCATTTTTTTCGATCGTTTCCTAATTCATCAATAGCGTCTAATAAGAAATAAATTTGTTTATTTTCTTGTAAGAAAATTTGAATAAATTTTTCATTACGGAAAGGAATATTCTTTTCCACTTCATCTAATTCTTTTTTAAAGACTTCTTCTTTTAAGAAGGTTATAAAGTCTTCTGCATCAGCTTCTTTTGAAAGCTTTGCCACATATTTTTTTAACTGTGTTAAGGGAAACCGAAAGAAAATCGTAGTAGCGTTATCTTGACTAAAGAAACGGTGCTCTAAATTTTGCAAATAAACGGATTTTCCTCTTCCACCTGGTGCCACAATTAAAGAAAGCTCGTTTTTTAATAAGTCTTCTTCACTATAAAAAACGGATTCCTCTTTTTTCGTGTAGAGCGCTAATTTTCTAGAAATGTAACCTTTTTCAATATTGCTCGTTAAATCTACCATATTCGCATAACGATCAAAATTAAACGTGTTTAAAATAAACATACTAAACATGGCTGTTTTTCTATGTCTAACATTACGATACGTTTTAAAAGCGCCCGTGGTTAACGAATTGATGATATTATCAATCATATATTGCGGTTCTGTCACATATAACGGTGATAAATCAAAGTCGATAAAGATACGCATTGGATGCTCTTTCGGTAGTTCACTTAAAGCTTGACGGATTTCATTTTCTGGACCATCATACATTGCTTTAATACAAGAAATATCGATTTCTCCATTTTTTACCCGATCATAAATCGCTTGAACTTCCATTTGCACATAGGCACTTTTAATAGCTTTTAAGCTTAATAACACTAAGAAAGTTTTTGCGTTTTTTATCGCAAGTAAACACGTCTCACTAATAAATCCTTCGCAACTTGCATTACTATGCCATACTTTTAAATTGCCTTGTTTTAAAATTTCAGAAATTTGAATTGAAAGTTCTTCCGAATAATGATTCCAAGAAATGAAAACGTGGCTTGGTTCAACACCAACTTCTTGCAAGCGTTTTAATTCTAATTTCTTTTCTACTCTTTCTAAGGATTCTTTCGCTAAAGAATAACCATGTTCTATCGCTCTTTTATAATATTCAATGGCTAAGTCATAGGATAACGTTACCCCAAAGCCATTTTCGTATAAATCCGCTAAATGGAATTCTGCTAAAGCGTGATTCTTTTGGGAAGCTAACGCATAATATTTGGCCGCTAAAGCATAGCTTTGCATCGTACCTACCCCGTTAGCGTAGCACCCTGCTAAACTCACTTGTGCACTTAAATAGCCACTTTCTGCTGCCATTTTGTAATATGAAAATGCTTTTTGATAATCTTGTTCAATGCCGATTCCATCATAATAATGATTAGCTAATTCATACATTGCGCCTAAATGTTGCTTTTCTGCTGCTTTCGTATACCAAGATACCGCTTTTTCATGATTTACGCTGATACCGGTACCTTTATCATAACATTCAGCAAGATAAAACATAGCGTCTATATGTCCATTTTGTGCCGCTAAAGAGAATTGATAAAAAGCAGCGGGAGGATTTCTTAACGTCATGCTTCCGGTATAATAAGCGTAGCCTAAAAGGAATTCCGCTTCGGATATGTCCACTTCACTTTGCTTACTTTCAATCATTGCATTTAAAAGATAACTGGCTTTTACAATATCTTTTTTAACCCCTTTACCTTTTAAATAGCATAAAATAATTTTATACATTACCGGTACACATTGGCTCTTATGGAAATGATATTGATAAAGATAAGAAAAAGCGATTTCTTCGTTTTTCTCTACACCAACACCATTTTGATAGCAATCAACAATATCTAATGTACAAGCTTCATCATAATAAGTCGCACCTAATAAGAAATGGTTAAAGGCACTTTCTTCATCTTTGGTTACATATTTTCCTTCTAAAGCCATTTGTCCTAAAACGTGAGAAGCTAAATAAAAACGATTCTCCTCTGCTTCTTTTAAAAGGGTTATTGCATAGGTTATATCTTGTTTTATAACCTTTCCCTTTAAATAAAAATCACTTAAATAATAAGGGGCACTAGGAATGTGATGATCATACGCATTTTTAAAATAGGAAAATGCTTTTTCTTCATCTTTTTCAAAAGCTCTTCCTTCTAGATACATCATTCCAAGAAGAATATCCGCTTTTTCTACGCCGAGTTTTTGGCTTTCAAGTACTAGCTTTTTCGCTTCTTCGTCATTAGCGTGGACACCGATGCCATAATAACGCGCTTCTGCCATTTTATAATAGGCATAGCCGTTATTGCAGCGATAGGCTGCATGTGTATACATTTCAAAAGCTTTCTTATAGTTAGCGATATGTTTACCATCGCTGATTTCATAGAATTTTGCTAAAAAATAAGCAGCTTTACTGTATCCCATTTTAAAAGATAAATCTAAAAAGCGGAAAGCCGTGTCAATATCTTGAGCAATTATTTTTCCTTCTAAATTGAGTTTACCTAATTGATAATACGCTTTTTTTATCGTTTCTTTTGAACCTTTTAATGCTTGATTTAAGCTATTCATCATTGCATCATAATCAAACTTTTTTTCATATAGAATACTTGCTTCATAAGAAGCATCATAGTTACCCAACCGTTCAGCCAAAGATAAATATCTTAAAGCCTCTTCTTCATTCTTTTTTACTAGCCACCCATTTTTAAGCCACAGGCCCATATGGTAGGCACCAAAGCCATAAAGTTCTTCATTAAAATCTTTTTGTCCGATTTCCTTTTTTAAGAAGTCTTTTAAAATGTTATAGGCTTTCTTTAAAAAATCTTCGTTATTTATATCTTTTTCCGAAATTTCAACTATGTATTTCCCTGCTTCTAAAATGCCTTCTTGATAGGCATGAGAAAAATAATCTAACGCTAATAAGACATTCGGCGTAATTTCTGTGTTCTGATAATATACCTTACCTAATTCTAAATCTGCCTCTTTTATGCCTCTTGAAGAAGCTTGTTTTAATAATTCAATGGCCGTATTTATATCATGAACTTTCATATCGTTATCTAGCATACAATAAGCAGCGTATAAATAGCTATTTTCCATACCATTTAATGCCGCGCGTTGAAACCAGTAAAAAGCACTAGTGATATCTTTTTTAACCACTGTACCATAAAAAAGATAAACGCCTACTTTTTCCATCGCTTTGGAATAACCTTGCATTGCCGCTTGATAATAAAGCGTAAAAGCTTTACTTTCATTTCGAATGGTTCCTGTTCCATGTTCATAGCAATGTCCTAAATTAAATAAACCAACCGCATAATTTTGTTGAGCAGATAACGAAGCATAATAGAAAGATTTTTGATAATCAATAGCGATACCTTCCGCTCCTGTTCCATAATAGTAACTGATAATATTTTGCGCACGTGCATCCTTAGACTCTGCTGCTTTTAAAAAGCAGGCAAAGGCTTTAGAAATATCTTTAGCTACCCCTGCATCACCTTGTTCATAACAATATCCTAATAATAATTGTTTTTCTATGGAATTGGGCAAAGCAAAAACTCGTTGAAATAACGATGTTTTGTCTTTTAAAATTAAACTATAAGGATGATAATGACTATCGATAACGAGTTCAATAAAATCTTGCGAAGAAGTAACAATTTGTTGATGAAAAAAATATGGAATAAGTCGCGGCTCCGCTCCTTTTTTAATCTCTTCATTTAACTTATATAAAAGATAAGATTTTTTATCATTGATAAAAGAAGCCTTTAACAATATTTCCTTTTTAGAAATTTCGTTTAAAAGATTATGAAGAAAATAAAGTCCGCAAGACTTTGTTTCTTTATTACCTTCTTGATCCTTTTCATGATTTGAATGAAACTCCATTTTTTTGGCTCCTTTAACACTTTATATCATAGCAAAAATGACGCAATTTCGAAATATTTTCTCTATATTTTCAAAAAAAGACAATAAAAAAGAAGCTAAATGTATTGATTTCGTGTTAAAACTTTTTTCATATTTAGCTTCTTTTGTTTTTTATTAAGATGAGAAACTAGAATTCCGCTAAACTGTATTTCTTTTTACCGCGACGCACCACTAAGAAACGTTGATCAATAGCCATACTTGGATTTAAAAGCGTAGTTTCATCGGTGACTTTTTGTCCGTTAATGGTAATTGCGCCATTCTTTACAAATTCACGAGCTTCTCTTTTGGAACTAGCAACACCTAAAGCGATTAAAGTTTCTAATAAAGGTGCATTTTCTTCAATATGAGTTTTGGGGAAATCGCTAAAAGCCATTTCAATTTCTTTGGCGCTTAAAGAAGCAATATCCCCTTTAAATAAAGCATCAGTAATACGTAAAGCTTGGTCTAAACCATCTTGTCCATGAATGAGTTTCGTCATTTCTCTTGCTAATGTTTTTTGCGCTAAACGAGTTTCGGGAGCTTTCTTCCATTCTTCTTCGATGCTTGCAATTTCTTCTAAAGATAAGAAAGTGAATTGTTTCATCTTTTTAATAACGTCGCTATCAGGAAGATTGAACCAGAATTGATAGAATTCATAAGGTGAAGTTTTATCTTTATCTAACCACACGGATTTTCCTGCTTCTGATTTACCAAACTTTGTGCCATCAGGTTTTAAAATTAAAGGAATGGTCATAGCGTAGACTTTGGTTTCACTACCTTCTTTTTTACGAATGAGTTCGGTACCCGCGGTCATATTACCCCATTGGTCTTGACCACCAATTTGTACTTCGCAGTTCATCGTTTTAAATAAATGATACCAGTCCATGGCTTGTAAGATTTGGTAAGAGAATTCAGTATAAGAAATACCGCTATCTAAACGCGCTTTTACGGTTTCTTTATTGATCATGGTGTTGACGTTAAATTCTTTACCATAGAAACGTAAGAAGTCAATGACGCTTAAGTTTTTTGTCCAATCTAAGTTATTCACAATGGTATGGAAACCAAAGAGAGTTTCTACTTGATGGGCTAATTTACGAGCGTTTTCATTGGTAGTTTCTAAAGAAAGCATTTTTCTTTCGCCTTGTTGTTTTGGATCACCGATTTGTCCGGTTGCGCCACCCACAAGAAGAATGGGGTGATGACCTCTTTGTTCTAATCTTTTAGCGACTAAGTACGTCACTAAGTGACCTACGTGTAAAGAATCACCTGTAGGGTCACAGCCTAAATAGAACGTAACTTTATGGGTTTCTAAATAATTTTCAAAATCTTCCGAAGTGGTTTGAAAGAATAATTCGCGAGCTTTAAGTTCTTCTAATAATGTCATATTTCATCTCTCCTTTTTTTAAAAAAGCGCCCCTAGACAAATGTCTAAGGACGCTAAAATAACGCGGTACCACCTTAGTTAGAGTTAACATAACTCTCCCTTATGTGCGTAAATAACGCTACGCCAACGCTTTGTTTTCGCAAAGATGCTCCTAAGTCGTATTTCCTGCTTCTCCTCTTTCACCAAACACGAGGCTCTCTATATTGGGCAGTACTTTTTCTTATTCATTGCTACTATATTGTAAACAAAAAAATCATAAGATACAAGACGAAAATACTTTATTTTTGATAACGAATTTCGTTTTCTAAAGGTTGATGAGCAAAGTATTGATCTAAGTTATCAAAGGTTGTTCTCGCAATCTGGGTTAAAGATTCATCGGTTAAAAACGCTTGGTGAGAAGTAATAATGACATTCGGTCGAGAAATAAGTAAAGATAATACATTATCTTTTACGATAGTAAGCGATTTATCTTCAAAAAATAAATCTTCCTCTTCTTCATAAACGTCTAAACCAGCCCCACGGATTTTTCCTTCATTTAAAGCATCTAATAAACTTGCAGTGTCCACTAAAGCGCCGCGAGATGTATTAATAAAATAGACGCCTTTTTTCATTTTTGCAATCGATTCTTTATTAATCATATGATAAGTTGATTTCGTTAGTGGGCAATGTAAAGAAATAGCATCACTTTCTTTAAAAAGCGTATCTAAATCCACGAATTCAACACCTAATGATTCATCCGGATGCGGATCAAAGCATACAACGCGCATACCATAACCTTTTGCAATTTGAATCATTGCTCTACCAATCGCACCAACGCCGACAATACCGATGGTTTTTTGATATAAAACAATACCGTTCATTCCCACTAAAGAAAAGTTAAAATCACGGGTACGAATATAAGCGCGATGGATTTTACGATTTAAGGTTTGTAATAAGCTAAAAGCATGTTCGGCAATGGAATGTGGCGAATAAGAAGGTACGCGGACAATTGTAATTTTATCTTGAGCGGCTTTTAAATCCACATTATTATATCCGGCGCTTCGTAAAGCAATTAGACGAATGCCGTTTTCGTATAAAGTATCGATAACCTTTTGATTAATATCATCATTTACAAAAGCACATACACAGTCAAAGCCTTGCGCAAGTCTTGCCGTTTTTTCGTTTAATTTACTTTCAAAATAGACCATTTCGTAGTGCGTATTCTCTTCATCAAAAACCTCTTTATCATAAGGCTTTGTATCGAAGAACGCAATTTTTTTCATCATAAGTATTCTCCTTTCAAAAAGGCATTCATTTTTAGTTTTGCCTTTTCTAAGTTAAATATACTATGAAGCTACCTTACTCGTCTAATGATATGCTTTCTCATTAATAACATTTTTAAAGCCAAGAAAAAAGCCATCTCTTTTATAAGATGACTTTGTTAAATTAACGAATTAATGAATTCTTACATTTTCCCGATGCAAGATATTCATCCATATTCTTTAAAGATACTTCGATCATATCAATTAAAGCTTTATCGGTCGAAGAACCCACGTGAGGGGTAATTAAGACACGAGGATATAAATCAATGATTTTTTGATGGACTTCGCTATCCATGTGCTGAGGATCCTTAAAGTTTTGGAAGAATAATGTTTTTTCATGATCAATCACATCCATAGCTAAACCTGCTAAATGACCAGATTCAACTTCGGCTAAAGCAGCTTTAGTGTCCATCACTTCACCACGCGCAACATTCACCAAAATAGCGTTCTTTTTCATGTTCTTTAAGAAGTCTTCATTAATGAAGTTATCATTGCTTCCTTTAATGTAAGCTAAATGAACAAGGATGATATCACAGGTTTTAATGAATTCGTCTAAAGGTAAAAATTTTACAATTTCTTTCGCTCTATCTGATTGATAGACATCATAGCCGACGACTTCAGCGCCTAAACCTTTAAATAATTGAGCACTGGTTAAACCGATACGTCCACAACCTAAGATACCCACTCTACAGCCTCTTACTTCACGAGAGAACATTTGATTGGTAACTTTAAAATTTCCATGATGGGTATAATCTACCATATAAGCGGTATTTCTTAATAGCATCATCGCTAAAGTTAAAGCAAGTTCACTAATTGCGTTCGGCGAATAGCCTGGCACATAAGCCGTTTCAATACCGAGTTCTTTACACGCTTCAATATCAACGTGATTATAACCCGCTGTTCTTGTTAAGTAGTAGCGTAAACCATGTTGATATAAATCTTTCATGGCTTCTTTATTCACTACACAGTTCCCACGTACCATTACCACTTCATAACCCAAAGCATCTTGATAGTTTTCGGTATTTAAAAATTGTGAAAATAACACTAAATCATAGTCATATTTCTTTCCTAATTCTTCAAAATAAGGAATTTCGTAATCACGAACACCAAAACAGGCAATTTGTTTTTTCATATGCTAGTCCTCTATTTCTAGGCAAAGATGCCCACATTTTGAATGATGGTTAATAAAATCATATAAATTGGAATAAAGAGAACGGCTAGGAATGTTCCAATTAAAGAACAACTTGAAGCAAATGTCGATTCTTTATTTGAGTTAATACAATAAGTAACCGCAACGGTCGCTGGTGGGGTGGCCCACATTAAAGTCGTAGCCGCGACCGTATTAAACGTTACATTGATACCTGGAATCAAATTGATTAATAAAAGGAAAACGAAGTTTAATACTGGCGCTGCAATTAATTTAATAAAGGAATAAGCCCATACGGATTTATCACTTGCTGCACTTTTAAAGGATACTTTACCTAACGTACAACCAATAGCAATCCACACTAATGGGGAAGATAATCCGCCTAAAGTATTCATCGTTTGATATACAGGGGGTAAAGAAACTTTAATGTTCCAGAATGCCCCGGTAGTGGGAACATTTCCTACGCCATTTACCGTAACCACCCACCAATTGTTAGTATCAGAAGCATCACCAACAAGTTGTAAGCTCCATAAAATGAAGCCTAAGAAAGTAGCGATAATGACAGGGTTAACGAAGATTTTCTTTAAAATCTTTTTAAAAGAAGCCCAAGTCATCTTTTCATGTTCTTCACTTTCATCCTTATTTTGGCAAATTGCGTAATAAGCATAAGAATAAAGGAATACACGATAAGCAATGTTGAACATACTTGAATCATTAAAGGCATTCGGAAATACAGCCTTAATTAAAGGTTGACCAAAGAAGGTTGTAGAACCAAATACGAATAAGATTTCCATAACCTTTCGTTTCGTTGGATCTTTTACCCAAATAAATAACAATTTGGCTAAGAAGATAAAGGCAATATAAACAACAAAGCCATAAATAAAAGAAACTAAACAGCTTTCAAAAGTTGCTTGTGAGATAGAAGTCATAAAGGACGAAAACGCTAAGCAAGGCAAGCAAATCGTCATGACAATTTTGGTCAATACTTTACCCGTTCCATCTGGTAAGATTTTTCCTTTTGTAAGCAAAAAACCTAATAGGATAATAACGACACTTTTACATACCGCAATCCAAAGGTCCATTGAACTTAATGCTCCCTTGATATTATTTCCAATATCGGAAGCTAAAATCATTTGTAACATATAGTTATCTCCTTTCGGCCATGATTATAATCACATTCCTTTTATTTTGCAAGACATATATCTTGATTTTTTAAAGAAAATGTTTTTTATCCTCATCTCTTATATTTTTGCTTTTTTCCTTGTTTTTATACTCTTTTTTTATTTTTGCGTTTTTTTGTTTTTTCTTCTTAAATGAATGAAAACACGATAAATCCCATTATTTTCACTCATATTTTCTTTTTTTACGATTAGCAATTCTAATTTTTGCTTCATTTTTTTCTTCTCTTCTTATTCAAAAGAAGGCTTTCAATTATTCAACTATTTGATAAAAATATATCGATACATTTTATCGATATATTTTTTCTGATTTATAAAGATGTATTCTTCTCTATGAAAGCCCTTTAGAATTATTGTGTATTTTAAAAAAAGATATGGTAAAATAAAAATGTTAATGAAGTCCGATAAGGTGGGCATATGGGTTTGCCACAGTGCATGGAGGTTTCCTCATGATGTATACTGGTTTCTTTAACAAGAGGATAGCCGGAACCTCTATAAAAAAGTATGGAAAGGTCTGTTAAACCTTTTTGTGCTTAAAGCACGCATTCGTGGGTTCGAATCCCACTCTTCCTTTTTAGGGAGATAGCTAAGTGGTTAAAGCATTTTTTATCTTTTTTTAACATTGAGAAATGTTACAACCTAAAAACGTCCGCGCTTTTTCTTGCTCGTTATGGAGAAAAAGCAAAAGGAGGAAAGCCTTGCTTAACGAGGATATCGTAGTGACTTCAAGAAGAGCCAAATCTTCGGATTCCGCTTTTATGCGTTACTACTTAATCAATAACCGCTTTCTTTTTTTAGGACAGAATGTCAAATGTAAGCAATTACTGCTTATGAAAATAAAGGAGGACAATGAAATATGAAAAAAATTATTGTTTTAGAAGGTCAAAAAGGATTTCTTTTTAAGAATGGGAAATTCATCAAAATGGTAGAACCCGGAAAATATTCCTTATGGGGTGGAAAAAAGATTTTACTATCTAGTGTAAATGATGGTCATGTACGAGTGGATAATTTAGATGTTTCTTTATTTGAAAAAGATCCCGTTTTTTCTTCTAATGTTACCAAATGTATGGTGGAAAATAACACGATGATGATTCATTTTGTTGATGGTATTTTTCAAAGTATATATGCAGCTGGAAAATATTATTTCTGGAATATTCAACGTGAACACACATTTATTTCCATGGATCTATCAAAACCTGAGATAGAAGAAAATATTCCTACTTCTTTATTAACTCATCCTCTTTTTATGCCTTATGTAAAACGCATAGATGTTAATGAAAAACAAATGGGAATTCTATATTTCAACCATCAATTCGTTCGCACTCTCACGCCGGGTACCTATTTCTTTAAAAATGGCAGTGTCGACGTTAAGGTAGATTTAGTGGATACTTGTTTAGTTACTCAAGATATCGTAGGACAAGAAATTTTAACCAACGACAAAGTTTCCTTACGTATCAATTGTGTTTGCTCTTACCGCATTACCGATTATGTTAAAGTCAAAACGGAAATTGATGACTATAAAAACGAGCTTTATATTGCCGTCCAATTAGCGTTGCGCGATTATGTGGGTGAAAAATCTTTAGATGAAATCTTAGCAAGTAAAAAAGAAATGTCCACTTTCTTATTAAATGCTTTAAAAGAAAAAGGCAAATCTCTTTATTTAGAAATCGAAGAAGCTTCCATTAAAGATTTAATTCTTCCTGGGGAAATTCGTGACATTATGAATACCGTTTTAATTGCCGAAAAACGTGCCCAAGCAAATGTCATCACTCGTCGAGAAGAAGTCGCTTCTACTCGTTCTTTATTAAATACCGCCCGTTTAATGGATGAAAACGCTACGCTATATCGTTTAAAAGAACTTGAATACATTGAAAGAATTTGTGAAAAAATTGGTAGCATTTCTTTAAATGGAAATGGTGATTTATTAAGTCAATTAACTACCTACTTAACCGGTTCTAAAGTAGATAAAAAATAAAAATTTTTTATATAAAACGTTAGGAGGGATTGGATGAGCAAGGCAACGACGAAAAAAGCAATATCCTATGCTTTTAAAGAACTTTTACTTGAAAAACCTTTATCCAAAATTACGATTAATGACATTACGGAAAAATGTGAAATGAATCGACAAACTTTCTATTATCATTTTCAAGATATACAGGATTTAATTGAATGGATATGCTTTGAAGATGCGGATCGTGCTATTCAAAACCATAAAACCTATGATACTTGGCAAGAAGGCTTTCTTTCTTTATTTGAATTAATGAAAAAAGATAAACCTTTTATTGTAAACATTTTTCATTCCGTTTCTCTAGAATCTTTACAAAACTATCTTTACCGCGTTGTTTATGATTTACTTTATAACGTTGCTAAAGAAAAAAGTAAAGGCTTAGTCGTAAGAGAAGACGATTTAGCCTTTATCGCCAACTTTTATAAATATGGATTTGTGGGTATTGTCTTAGAATGGGTTAAAAAAGATATGAAAGAAGACCCACAATTAATCATTACTCGTCTAGATTCTTTAATTCATGGCACCATTGATCATGCCTTAGAAAATGCGAAACATCATTCCTAATTTTTAGACAAAACCTAGGTGTTTGTCGTAAAAAACATGAGTAAAGCCTTCTTGTTTAAAATTACGACAAGCGCCTTTTTTTGTACATTTACACTTTTTTTCTCTTTCTTATAATGAAGGTGTAACGAAAATACAAGGAGGAAAAAATTATGTATTATAGTGCAGGAAATTATGAAGCATTTGCGCATCCAAAGAAACCCGAAGGTGTGGACAAAAAATCCGCTTATATTATTGGTACTGGATTAGCCGGTTTATCCGCAGCTTTCTATCTTGTAAGAGATGGCCAAATGAAAGGAGAACACATTCACCTTTTAGAAAAATTAGAATTAGCCGGTGGTAGTTGCGATGGCCGTAAGGACATCACCAAAGGATTCTTTATGCGTGGTGGCCGTGAAATGGATAATCACTTTGAATGTATGTGGGATATGTACCGCGATGTTCCATCCATTGAAACCGAAGGTGTCAGTGTCTTAGATGAATACTATTGGCTAAACAAAGAAGATCCTAACTACTCTTTATGTAGAGCGACTGTGAAAAGAGGTCAAGACGCTCATACCGATAAACAATTCAAATTAGATAAACAATCAGCTCAAGATTTAATGAAACTTTATATGACCCCTGAAAAAGAATTGGAAGATAAAAAAATTTCAGAAATTTTCCATGATTCATTTTGGGAAACCAACTTTTGGCTCTATTGGCAAACAATGTTTGCGTTCCAACGTTGGTCTAGCGCGTTAGAGATGAAACGCTATTTACAAAGATATGTGCACCATATCGATGGTTTGCCTGATTTCTCTGCTCTACGCTTTACCAAATATAATCAATTTGAAAGTATGATTCTTCCTTTAGTCAAATACTTAGAGAGCCATGGTGTTAAAATCGAATATGGCATCGATGTAAAAAATGTCATCATTGATGAAAAAGAAGGTAAAAAAGTTGCACGTCAAATCGTTTATATAAAAGATAACCAAGAACAAACGATTGATTTAGTTGAAGATGATCTTGTCTTTATCACGAATGGTTGTTGTACAGATACATCTTGCTATGGTGATCAAACTCATGCACCTGATTTAAGTAAGATTAAGAATGGTTTTGGTGAATCTTGGGATATGTGGAGAAATATTGCCGCCCAAGGTAGTGATTATGGTCATCCTGAAGTCTTCTGTTCAGATGTCGATAAAACGAATTGGATGAGCGCAACGATTGCCACATCAAACGAAGAAATTATTGATCATATCATGAAAATCTGTAAGCGTGATCCTCGTAGTGGAAAAGTCACTACTGGTGGTATCGTGACCGTAAAAGATAGCACGGATAATTGGTACTTATCATGGACCATTAACCGTCAACCCCAATTCAAAGCGCAAGACAAAAATTTAGTCTTAGTTTGGGTCTACTCTTTGTCCACGGATAAAGAAGGTAATTATGTTAAGAAACCTATGAAAAAATGTACTGGTATTGAAGTATGCAAAGAATGGCTTTACCATATTGGAATTGACATCAATCGTATTGATTTTTTAGCAGAAAATGCCTGTAACACAACTACATGCTATATGCCTTATATTAATGCATTCTTCCAACCAAGAAAACATGAAGATCGTCCTTTAGTTGTCCCTCATGGAGCCAAAAACTTTGCCTTTATTGGTCAATTTGCCGAAACTCCTCGTGACACGATCTTCACCACGGAATATTCCATTCGTACCGGCATGGAAGCCGTCTACACCCTTTTAAATATTGACCGTGCTGTTCCTGAAGTATGGGGTAGCACTTATGATATTCGTGAATTACTACGTGCTTCTTATTACGCTATTGATAAGAAACCAATTACCAGTGTTAAAAAGTTATCCTTTAAGGAAAAACTTCTCTTAAAAATTCTCCTTAAAAAGAGTAAAGGCACCGATGCCGAAATTTGGTTAAAAGATAGTGGATTAATTCAATAATTTTAAAAAAAAGTAGGAGTTTGATCAACTGATGATCAAATACACTCCTACTTTTATTTTTGGATTTTAAATAATCTAGCCAAAATATTGAAGATTGTATCATAAACTGCATTCGCTATAATACTTCCAAAAGCAATAATTTGTAGTACATTAAATGCAATTGAACTGCTATTAATAAAGTAGACATCATTCGTCATACATATAAAAAATTTTTTAATTCGTTTTATCTTTTTTTGATTCAATATCTTTAATTGCTTTCGCTAATTGCCTATTAATTCGGGCACATATAATTTTAGGGAAAACACCGCTAAGAAATATAAAACACGCAGTTTTTTCTTCCTCACCATAAGAATTCACCCATTTAAAAGTAAAGGCTGAGAAACCCTCATGTTCAACTCTTAACAAACGAATACTAGATAATTTCCTAGTTTTATTAAATTCTTTTTTATATGAAAAATGAAATGTAATTATATCATTTTTTTCATCAATCTGAATATATTCTCTATGCATAGTCAAGTAATCAACTAGTGCAAAAGTTAAGAAAAATATAGGTAAAAAAATACTATTATCCGCTCCTGGATTTGCTATTAAATCGTAAATTAAATATCCACCAATGCAGCAAAATAGAATCGGAACCCACACTCTTGCTATAAGTCCAAACATGTATATTTTTTTCATTTATTTTTCCCCTAACTTTTATTATGAAATTGTACTTACGTATTTTTTTAAATACACTATGACCAATTTCATCATTGCTTGTTTCTTTCTACCTTGTCATATAAATATTCATTGATTTATTTTTTTGTTGTTTAACTTAAATCTATTTTATAATCAATTCATATTTTCCATCTAATTGAGATTCAAATAATTTTCTCCTTATTTTTATAATAGCATATAAATACCTGTAAATTTGTATTATTTTTAACATATTACAAAAAATACTAGACAATTTGCCTGGTATGTAGAAAATATTTATTTATTATGCACTAATGACCTTTATCCTTATTTCATTTTTAATAAAAAAGTAGGAAATTGCTCTCCTACTTTTTAAGAGTATTATTTTTTTATTTAGTTGACATCTTAGGAACAAAGCTAGATTCAAATTTATAATGCTTTTCTTCTAAGGTACCATCTAAAAGTCCATTTAACATCATCATTGCTTGTTTACCAACTTGGCACATATCGATGTGCATGCTTGAAAGTTGTGGACGAGTGATAGCAGCATATTTAGTTCCGATGATAGAAAGAACTTCAACATCTTCGGGAACACGTAAACCTGAATCAACCGCAGCGTTTGTAATCGCGGCCGCTAAAGAATCACGATACGCTAAGAAATAACCTTTCTTAGTGGTTTTGAAGAATTCTAAGAAATCAGTATAAGTACGATTATAAGAATCATCGCAAGATAATAAACCATAACTACGATTTTCTTCTAAGTGAACGGAAATAAAGGCTTTTTCAATTCTCTCTAATAAACGACCACAGTTATGGGCGTGTAAGAAGTACATTTTCTTATCGCCATTTTTGAAATATTCACGAATAATATTTTTGACTTTGTGTTCATATCCAAAAGAAATGGAACCCACTTTTTCACCCACGATATCGTTATTTACAGCGATGACTGGTACAGAATAAGATAAGATGTGATTGACATCTTCTACATCTAATTCATCATCGAAGATAATCGCGCCATCGACATGGGAAGTAATAACTTTTTCAATCATTTGTTTAGCATCCTCACGCGAATGAGAAGTAACAAATAAAGTTAATACATATCCTTTTTCTTTGGCGGCATCGGTAATACCATTTAACATATTGGAAATGTAAACGTAGTTAGCGGATGGAATAACAACACCAATATTCGTCGAACGGTTGGTCGCTAAAGCTTGGGCTAAAGCGGATGGCTTATATCCTAAACGAACGATGGTTTCTTCAACTTTCTTACGCGTAGCTTCGGTAACATTACCTTGCTTATTGATAACACGGCTAACGGTTGCTAATGAGACGCCACTTGCTCTTGCAACTTCATAAATTGTGACACGATCCTTTGTATTTTTCATGATTAACCCTCCCTTAATCTAAAAAAAAGCGCCTAGTCGCGCTTTATGATGAGAATTGCTATTCAGTTAGGCTTTTTAAAGATACTGCATGCGCTTTGATTTTTACTAACGCTTTTTTAATGGAAGGCGTGAGTCCCTTCATATCGATGGACTCCGTTTCATTCATAATACTTTCTGCTAAGTCTTGGACATCATCACGGATATCACTTGCCGCATCTAAGGTATCTTCTTTGAGTTTCTTTCCTTTAGCTAACAGCACTTTTTTGGTTGATTGCATGGAATTTTTAGCTTTTTGAAACATGGTTTTCATTTCATTCCTCACGGGAGGAAGAAGACAAACCGCAGCCATTCCCATTAATAAACCACATTCAAATGCGAACATTTTCATCTGCATAAATTACCCTCCTTTTTTATTAAAAGTTTGGGTACCTACGCGACAACACTATTCTACATGAAAATATTTTCACTGTCAACTTTTGCTTTCACGATTTTTTACAATCTTTTGAATCCAATCTTTCATTTTTTTCGAACTTAAATAGACAAAAACAAGAGGAAATGAAGGAAAATGTAGATTTTGTAAATCGTTTTCATCCGCTAAATAAGTAGATGAACTATTTTCACAAAGAATACGACTATCGTGATACCCTTCAACATGCTCATAAAGAGGAAGCACATAGCTTTGATCTGCTTTATCTAGAGCAACCTTAAATTCTTCTTGAAATGCAAGAAGACGAGTATAGCGATCCGGTTTAAAGAAAATTATGACTTTATGACTAGGATACATTGCCCGAACCGCTTGAAGAGTTGCTTCAATTTCTTTCGGATGATGCGCATAATCATCAATAAACACGTCATCGTTAATTATCGTGCACTCCAATCTCCGATTTACACTGGTAAATTTTGTTAATGCGCCGAGTCCTTTTTCTAAGTCATAATGATGGGTATCTAAATAAGCAAATACCGCTAAAGCATGCATTAAATTATGTTCTCCATAAAACGGAAGAAAAAATGGAAGAGATTGATCTTTATATAAAAGTGTTCCGCTAATCCCCTTTTCCGTTTGTTTTGCATCTAAACACGCATAATCTGCCTCTTTTTTTAGTCCAAAGGTCACTATTTTAGGGTGTTCTACCTTATTTACATCATCAATGTTGATAAAGAGTTCTTTAGCTTGTAACACATATTGTCGAAAGGTACGATCATAATCTTCTTTTGTTGGATAAGTATCGACGTGATCATAATCAATATTCGTAATAATTAAAGAATCGGGATGATAAACTAAAAAATGCTTTTCATATTCGCAAGCTTCAAAAACAAAATAATTACTATTCTTTCCGCCTTTTCCTACACCATCTCCGCGTAACATGGAAGTAGGATGAAAAGAAGATAAAGCTTGATAAAGCATACCCACAGTTGTCGTTTTTCCATGTGTTCCTGATACCGCAATCGATATTTTATTTTTAGCGTAACTTTCAACAAATTCATGATATTCAATCCATGGAAGTTGATGATTTTTAATATATTGATGTACTTCACTTTCCATAAATTGATGGCCAATGATGAATAAATCTACCCACATAAAATTACGAAATGAAAGCGAATCAATGTAAATTTCTTTCTTTAGTAATTCTTTTTCAGTAAAAATATCCTTATCAACATCCATTCCACCGACTAAATGACCATCATCATGGAGAAGTCCTGCTAATGCGGACATTCCTGTGCCTTTAATTCCCACTAAATAATATTTCATTTTATCACCACTAGAATATATGAAAGAAATGGTGATTTTATTTATGAAAAAAAGTACTTCTTTTCTCTTTTAAAAGATTCAAAGTACTTTCATTTTTTATTCTTTTTCATCTACGATAATATCGGCTTCTAAAATAGGTACGACTTTCTTTAAATCTTCTAAAGAAAGTTCCATTTGTAAACCAATCATCCCACCACTTACAAAAATCGTTGGATAGTTTTTAGCGGTCTCATGAATCACCGTTTTAAAGAGCTTTTTCATACCGACCGGAGAACATCCTCCATGAATATAACCGGTTAAAGGTAATAATTCTTTGGATTTAATCATACTAATATTTTTTTCTTTTACTACACTTGCGGCCTTTTTTAAATCCAGTTCTTCCGCTACCGGAACAATAAAGACGTAATGTTGATTACTTTTTCCAACGGTTACAAGTGTTTTAAAAACATGCGCTGGGTCTTCATGAAGTATAGCTGCTACTTCCACTCCACTAATAGCCTCTGTATTTAAATAACTATGGACTTTAAAAGGAATTTTCTTTTGTTCTAAAAGGCGAATAGCGTTTGTTTTTTCTTCTTTATTTTTCATTTCTACTCATCTCCTCTTCACTTTTATTATAAAAGTATTTTTCTTTTTTTCCTATGTCATTTTTATCATATGATATATCATTTTTAATCATTAAAAAATGTAGAGAAACCTCTACATTTTTCATTATGCACCAATTTTTTTAACGAAGCACACTCTTTCTTTATGACATTCGTGATCAAAGGATTTCCATAGAGATTGTACTTTGTCATTGTATTCAAGTTCTGGACCAGTTTCAGCATGTTCCATTTTATTTTTAATCGCGTTTTCAATGGCTTTTTCAAAGATAATAGCCAACGCACCCGAAGATTGATAAGCGGGATCCACCGCAACTAAAAGCATATCTAACACTTTTGCGTGTTTTAAATCATGTAAGAAATCAATAAAGCCAAAAGGATATAGATGTCCTTTATGTTTTTTTAATGCTTTAACAGGGGTAGGAATCATCAAACCAAAAGCAACGAGTTTTTCATTTTCATCACGTACGAGTTGAAGATAATCTAAATGAAGCAAAGGAAAATATTCGCCCGCTAAATGCATCATGTGTTTTTCTTCAATAGGGACATAGCCATATAAATTTGCGTAGCAAACATTCATTAATTTTAAGACTTCAATAATATCTTTCTTTTTAAGTTCACGTTTTGAACGGATTTTTTGAAGATGTAATTTATATTTCTTTTGGACAAATTCCGATAAACGTCGAATTTTTGGATCTACTTCTTTAGGGAAGAAAATTTTATATTCTTTCCATCTCGCATCTTCAACAAAGCCTAAGGCTTGCATATGATGAATATAATATTCATGCGTATAGAAAGTCACAAACATGTTGAGTTGATCAAACCCTTTGATTAACATACCTTCTTTATCTTGGTCACTATAACCTAAAGGTCCACAAATTTCTTCCATTCCATTAGCTAAACCAAATTCTTCAACAGCGTGAATTAAAGCTTTTGTGACTTCAATATCATCAATCATATCAATACGATTGAAACGGACACGTTTTTGGTTATATTTATTGTTGGCAAAGTGGTTAATAATACCACAAATACGCCCAACGATTTTTTTATTTTGATAAGCTAAAAATAATTTAAAATCGCAATAAGAAAAAGCGGGATTCTTTTTTGGCGTTAAATTATTTATTTCATCTTCATATAAATAAGGGGTAAAGTAAGGACAATCTTTATATAACTTCGTTGGGAAGTCAATAAATTGTTTTAGCATTCTTCTTCCCTTTACTTCTTTAATTTCAATCATAATAAACTCCTTTTTCTCAATTATACACCCTAGCGATATAATTTCCTAATAAAAAATAAAATCGACTTGCGGGGTAATATTCTTTCTAAAAATAAAAATAGCCGATATGGAAAGCCAACCGCTACCCGAATGGGTGGATGTTTTCTTTTCATCACGCGATAAATGACTTTGCTAACTTGATGAGGTGAAGCACCTTTTTGTTCATCTTTTTCCATTTTAGAAACAGAATGATTCACCTTTTCTTCTTCTTTTAAAATATTCTTTTTTCGGTTCTTCGTAAATTCCGTTTTTGTATCCCCTGGTAAAACGGTTGTAACTTTAATTCCCTTTTCATATAATTCCATGGATAAGGCTTCCGAAAATTTATCTAATGCCGCTTTCGACATGGAATAAAAGCTTTGATAAGGAATAGTTAAATCACCCGCCATTGAACCTACATGGATGATGCGACTACCTTTATTCATATATTTTAAACAGGCTTGAAGAAAATAAATCGGTCCAAAAAGATTTGTATTAAACTGTAATTCAATATCTTCTTTTGTGGCATTTTCAATAGAACCCGCAATTCCCATACCCGCATTTTGAATCAAATAATCGATGTGATCGGTATATTGCAAAATTTCTTTTAATGCTTGCTCGACACTTTCTTGTTTCGTGATATCTAAATGAATAGAAATCACACCTTCTATTTTGGTTTCTCTTCTAGAGAGACCTAAAACTTGATAGCCTTTTTTTACAAGAAAAGCGGCTAAATCATAACCGATTCCACTGCTTGTTCCAGTAATCACTACTGTCTTCATTCTTTTTCCTCGTCTTTATCATCTTAAAAAAGATACCCTATCATATCATAGAACGGAAAATATGGCAAATTAGGGCAAAAAAAAACATCCATAAGGGATGTTCTTTTCACATCTTTAGCTAGTCAGCTAAGAAGAGATGTCCAAAGAGTAAGGTCCAAATTAAGTCAACCCAACCTAAGACAACACCAATACCAGGAATAGTAATGATGAACATAATTAAAGAAATTATGTCTTTCTTTCTTAAGAAAACAGAGAGCCTTACAAAAATTTCAGTAAACCAGTTAACGACTGGGATTAATAAAAGAAGAATTTGAACAAGGCGACTTTGTTTATTAAATAATTTATCAAATTCCATGATATATATCTCCTTTCCCTTATGATTTGATTGTAACGCTTTAAAATAAAAATATCAATACTAATTTATGGTTAAAGTAAAATAAATATGCTATTTCTGCGCTTTTTATTGTAATCAAAATGTAAATTATCGCAAAAAGAAATCTTCTTCTTTTTCGTGATGAAAAACAATATATTCGTTAGAAGTCGACGCTTCCATTTCATTTTCTTTTATCGGATAGTATTCATGAACCTTTTTTCCATTAAATAAAATCGTTTCTGGTAAAGCAATCAGCAGTTGCTCTCCTACTAAAATAGGAATTCGTTTCATTTCAAATTCTTGATTTTGATAAGAAACTAACATTGTATTCTCTTTTATTTCTTTTACCGTAGCTATAATAAAGCCACTCGTTTTTGGCTCTTCTAAAGTAGGAAGATCCGCATTTTTTAAAATATTATTAATGACTTCTAAAACAGGATGCGGAAAAAAAGGAATTCTTCCTTTCGCTTTCATTTTCATGAATGAAGAAAAATCAAAAATATTAACGCCAATTAAGGTGTTTTTTTCATCATAAATTGCTACTACATTTCCCTTTTTTTGATAGGAAAAAGGACGGGCATCTGGCTCATATATTAAAAGCAATACATCGCCAAAAAGCGCATGGTGATAGTAGCTAGCCCAACTCATGCTTTATTTCTCCTTAAGCAAGATAATAAATCCATATCCATATGCTTTAACATATATAAAAGTGATTTTTTACTGGATAAATAGTCTTCTGCATCTAAAATCGTAGAACAAGTATGGATATTTCTAGCAACTAAACAATGGGTTAAAGTAGGAATTCCATCGAATTGTTTGTGGATAGAACCGGCATCAGTGCCTCCGGGAGAAATATAATATTGTCCTTTTGCATGACTCTTTTTCACGCATTTTTGTTGGAACTCAATCCATTCGGGGAATGCAATCATGGTGCGATCCATCACGCGATATAATACACCATTTCCTAAAGCACCTAATTCTGAAGTATCACCTGTTGCATCTTTAGCGGGTGAACAGTCTAAAACAATCGCTAAATCAGGATGAATTTTATAAGAAGACGTAAAAGCGCCTCGACATCCCACTTCTTCTTGTACAGAACCTCCAACATATAAATCATAAGGAAGTTCTACATCTTTTAAAGCTTCTAAAATTTCAATACCTAAAGCGATACCGTAACGATCATCGAATGCTTTACCTAATAAACGTTTGCCGCCATTTAAGACTTCAAATTTACCTTCTACGACCATCATCGCACCCATAAAGATACCCGCTTCTTCCGCTTCTTGTTTTGAAGTCATACCAAAGTCAAATAACATATCTTTAATTTGGGTAGGACGCTCTAAATCTTGTTTTGTCATTAAATGCGGTGGAATCGCTCCAATACAGCCTTTTAAATAGCCTTTTTTGCCTTTTAAAACGACACGGCTCGATAAAAGAGTTTGTTCATTAATGCCACCGATAGGATGAGCTTTAACCATACCATTATCTAAAATAGATTTAACGATAAAACCGACTTCATCCATATGTCCAACAATCATGACTTTTTTAGCATTCGGAGTCTTTGATTTTTTATAAGCAAAAATTGAACCCATTTGATCGGTGATAATTGGATAACCTAATTTTTCATATGTAGCTTTTAAGAAACTAGCCACTTCATTTTCTAAACCAGAAATGGCATATAATTCTGTTAAAGTTTTAAATAAATGTAATTGATGTTTACTTAATAATTTCATAATTTTACCTCTTCGCTTTTAAGCGATATATGGGTTGATGTAAGGAACGGAATTTCATTTCATATTCGGTTCCAGCATCTTCTTCTTTGATTTCTTCATAAGGTGATTCTAAAGAGATAATATTCCACTTCTCTTGCTCTAACATTTCTACACTAAAGCAAAATAAAGGATAATTATCAGTTTTCATTACTAACTCACCCTCATCTTTTAAAAGTCGACGATATTCATTTAAAAATGTATCCGCGGTTAATCTTCTTTTGGCATGGCGTTTTTTCGGCCATGGATCCGAGAAGTTTAAATAGATTTTATTAAAAGAAGATGAAGGAAAAAAAGGAGCTATCACGATAAAGTTTTGGCGGATTAGCTGGATATTTTTTAATCCGCTTTCCACGACTTTTTTCGCAGTAATGGCTAAGGCATCGACATTCATTTCAATACCTATCCATTGAAAATCTGGATATTTTTTGGCCATTTGTACAATAAAGTCACCGCGTCCGGTTCCAATTTCTAAACAAGTCGGATAAGAAAAATCAAAATTCACATCTTCTTGATGGACGATGACTTTTACAATTTCGGGGTGATCTTTTAAAAAAGGTTCACTCCAGGATTTATGTTTCATTCGCATGTTTCTTTACCTAAGCAATATATGGCATGCGCATAAATGGGCATACTTTGATAGAAATCTTGTAATGTAATGTGTTCGTTTGCTTCGTGAATATGGTCATCACTATGTGGGAAAGCGGAACCGAACGCTACCGTGTTTTTACATTCTTTGGCATATGTACCGCCACCAATGGTTTTAATTGGCGTTTCTAAATCTCCTGTTTCTTCTTGATAAACGCGTAAAAGATTTTGAATCATCGCGCAGTTTGGATCAAAAAATAAAGTTTCGGAAGTGGAAATAATTTCGGTATGGAAAGGAAGTTTCGCGTTAAGATTTGCAATAACCGCTAAAGGCTTCACTTGTTCGGGATAACGGAAATTCACAATCATCGAGAATTGATTATTTTCATATTCAATAATACCCACGTTATAGGTCGTGTCTTTTAATAAATCTGAATGATAGAATTCATCCATGGTCTTTCCACTTGGATCTTGATAAGCATCGGCTAAACGAATCCATTCATCAACGTGATAAGCATGGCCTAAGACATCTAACATTTGAATACCAGCATTAATACCTAATTCTGGTAAAGAACCATGAGCAGCTTTTCCATGAAGAATGAAATGTAAGCCATCCTCTTCTTCTTTCCACTCGTATTGGAACTTTTTATTTTGTAGATAAGCTTCAATCGGTTCTTTTTTCGTCACGATAGCGTCCGCTAAATCGATAACGGAATTCGAAACGACACCGGCATGAATCTTTTTCACTTCTTTAACTTTTAATTCACCCGAAGTACGATAGTTGGTAATACCTTTTTCTCCATAAATTAATGGGAAATCACCATCGGGGGTAAAGCCATAGGTTGGATTGGGTTTCTTTAAAACGTGAAAATAATGCTCTAAACAAGCGGAACCTTTTTCTTCATTTCCACCGATGACTAAACGGACTTGATAGCCATCGATTAAATGATTTTCTTTTAAAGCGACTAAAGAATAGAAGGCCGCCATCGCAGGACCTTTATCATCGCTTGTTCCTCTTCCATAAAGAACATCATCCGCTAAAGTAGCACTAAAAGGAGGATATTTCCAATCTCCACTTACCGGAACGACATCACTATGGGCGTAGATGCCAATCATTTTATTGCCGGTTCCACAAATGATTTCGGTACAATAACCATCACAGCGATTCACTTCAAAGCCTTTACTTTCCGCTAAACGAGCAATGAAATCTAAAGCGGAAGCGACATCGTTTCCAAAAGGTTTTCCTTCTTGAATGGTTGTTTCATCATGAACCGAGGGAATTTGCACCCATTTTCTCAAATTTTCAAGCGCTTCTTCTTGATAAGGGCGCATTAGTGTTTTAAAATCCATGAATTACTCCTCCTAACATGAATTGATTTAATTTTTAACTAACATATAAATAACTAAGAAAAGAATAAAGACAATCATCGAAAAGATAATATAACGCATATTTTTCTTTTTCGCTGATTCATTATGGAAGTATTTGGCTTCATGTAAGCCAATGCCACAAATAATCCAAGTCACAATGGGGCAAAAGACAAAGAAGAAACCAAGGTTCGCTAACATATCGCTATGGTCGACTTCTCCTTGTACGGTAATTAAGTCTTTCGATAAAGCAACCGCTACTGGATAAACAATAATCGTAGCCGCTAAAGCTTCTCCTATAGAAGAACTTGCTAAGGTTGCTCCCATTAAGCCCCAATATCCCGGCATCGCTTCTACGCCACCAAATAATCCTAAGAAAGTGAGTACGAACACACTATGGAAAATGGTTAAAACAAAAGAAGCTACTGGAATGAGTAAAGATTTCATCGCATTGCTCTTCATTTTTTTAATGGCGTCAAAGCTAAGACCCGCTAATAAACCAAAAGCAACACGTGGTAAAACGGAAATTAAAGGATTTACAAAATAAGGATCTAAAATGGAAACGGGACTTGTCGCTGCTTTAATTAACGAAAGTATTCCAAAGAAGAAGCCATAAAGTAATCCTCTTTTCCACCCCATTAAAATCGCGCCAATGAGAACGATAATATGAAGTAAAGTAATCGAAATTGCTCCACCAATAGAAATAAAACCTAACGAAGGAACAAATGTCATAATTAGCATAATGGCAAGGAACATCGCGTCCGTTGTCATATTTTTTAAATGTCTACTTCTCATCTTCTTTACCACCATTTCTTTGATAAAGATAGAAAAGTCCATCTAAAATCAATTTTTCATCATAAATAAAATCTTGCGGCATGTTTCTTAAAATGGTTTTAGCGTAACCGCCGGTTAAGATTTTTTTCGATGGTTGACCTAATTCTTCTTCCATTCTTTTTACTAAGCCTAAAATGGCGTCAATATGACCATAAATCGTGCCGCTATTCATGGAATCAATCGTATTCTTTCCAATCACTTTTTTAGGAACACTTAAATTGATTTCGGGAAGTTGAGCGGTATTTCCTACCAAGGCATCTAAAGAAATCTTAAGTCCTGGCATGACAACTCCACCCACAAATGCGCCTTTTTCATCGATCGCAATAATTTTGGTTGCGGTTCCTAAGTCACAAATCAGTAAAGGGTAACCATACTTATGGATACCACCGACACTCACGCTAATCAAATCAGCGCCCACTTCGGAAGGATGATCCATTTTAATGGGCATTCCACTTTTTAAGTTAGGTCCCACGACCATTGTGTTCACTTCAAAAAGTGAATCAAGTGCTTCTTTTAACGCTCCCGTTAAAGAGGGAACGACGGAAGAAATAATCGCACCTAGCATTCTTCCTTTTCCTTTTTCGTTCACAAATTTCTTTACAATTTCCGCATAATCATCACTACTTTTCCGCGTATCTGTATGGGTTCGATAGGTCGAAATGCAATTTTGATTTTCATAGATGCCCATGTAAATATTTGTGTTTCCAATATCTACTAAAAGTATCATAAAACCTCCTGGCTACCATCTTATTTAAATAAGTATCGTGCCGAAATCATTATATAGAATGTTCCTCATATTTTCAACTTATTCACTTAGAGTTTTTTTCTTCCCTTTATTTTTATAAAAATAAAATAAGGAAATCTATGATAGATCTCCCCTATTTTATTAAACGTCTACTAGGCTTTCTTTTGCTGCGCTTTAATAATTTTTTCTTTTAAATTTTCCGGCACTTCTTCATAATCTTCAAATTGACGGTTGAAGAAGCCACTTCCTTGGGTCATCGCTTTTAAATAAGTCGCATAATCCATAATCTCACTTTCAGGAACTAAGGCCACAATTTCTTGCACATCTTGCTCAACTTCATCAATCGCAATAATTTTCGCTCTTCTTTGATTTAAATCGGATAATACGTCGCCTAAATAAGGATGTTCAATGCGAATAAAGATACGGTAAACGGGTTCTAAAATGGTCGGTTGACATTTCATATAAGCATCTTTAAAAGCGAGAACCGCTGCCATTTTAAAGGCCATTTCATTGGAGTCCACACTATGATATTTGCCGTCTAATAATGTGGCTTTAATATGTATCACAGGGAAACCTGCTAATTGACCCGTTTGTAAGGCTTCTATAAAACCTTTTTCGACGGCTGGGAAATAATTTTTCGGTACCGCTCCACCAAATACTTCTTCGGTGAATTCGGTTTCTAAGCTCGGTTCAAATTTCATTTCAACGACACCATAATAGCCTGAACCACCCGATTGTTTAATATATCTTCCTAGACCTTTTCCTTCTTTGGTAATGGTTTCTTTATAAAGAATTTGCGGCTTTTCTATCGTAAAATCAATTTTATATTGATTCTTTAACCGATCGAAATGATACGCTAAATGGGTTGCGCTTAAGCCCCCGATTAAAAGTTGTTTGGTTTCTTTATTCCGTAACACTTCTAACGTAGGGTCTTCTAATTGCATTTTTTGTAAAATACTTCCGATTTTATCTTCATCTTTTCGGTTATTGAGTACAAGCGCTTGGAAGATAACCGCTGTTGGATAATCCACTTCTTTAAAGATGACTGGGCTTTTAGCGTCCGATAGTGTCATTCCTGTTTTGACATCTTGTAATTTGCCTATCGCTCCAATATCTCCAGGGCCTAAAGAAGTAACGGGTGTAATTTTCTTTCCAAAAATCGAATATAACGCCGTCACCGTTTCCACTTTATTAATTTTAGATACATAAATTTCATCATCTAATTTTAATTCACCTGAATTTACTTTGATATAATGAATGGTACCTAAATAAGGATCGACAATGGTTTTAAAGACATATGCGGAGAACGGCTCCTCTTCTTTGGTCATGCGATACACTTCATTCTCTGCGACATCATGGGCGACATATGGTTTTAAATCGCTAGGGTTCGGTAAATAATCAATGAGCATTTGTAAAAGGGTATGAATACCAATGTCTTTTTTGGCACTTCCTACCACGACGGGATCAAGTTCACCATCTAACACACCTTTTCGTAATCCTTGATGAATTTCTTCTCTAGATAAAGGTTCACCTAAGAAGAATTTATCTAATAAAACATCATCAGTTTGGGCAACTGCTTCACAAATCATATTATGTAACTCAAATACTTTTAATTTTTTATCTTCAAAAATCGGCGCGTCTTCGCAAGTAACGCCATTATATTTTCTCGCTTTTAAATCAACGACATTGACGAAACCATCAAAGTTGGCTTCATGACCAATCGGATAACAAAATGGAATGGCCTTTTTACCGAGTTTTTTTCTTATATCCGTTAATACTTCTTCAAAATCAACATTTTCCTTATCCATTTTATTCACAAAGATGATGGTAGGAATTTTTCTTTTTCTTAATAATTTATAATGACGAATGGTGCTTACTTGCACTTTACTTGAAGCGTCAATCACCAAAATTGCGCCTTTAATTAAACGCGTAATACCTAAAGCTTCACCAATGAAATCGGCATTTCCTGGTACATCAATCAAATTTAATTTATACCCTTCATAAAAAAGAGGAACGATCGAAGCACTGACTGAACTCATGCGCGATTGTTCCTCCACTAAAAAATCACTAATGGTATTTCTCTTTTCAACCTCACCTTTTTTGTTTCCGTGAGATGCGACATAAAAAAGGGACTCGACGAGACTAGTTTTACCGGCGCCTTGATGGCCTAAGACGGCGATGTTTCGAATTTTATCGGGTGTAATGCACATAAGTTTCTCCTTTCCGCTGTAAGCGCTTTCTTTAATTTTATTATAGCATAGAGAATTTTAATAACCAAAGAAGTATTTCTTCTTTTTACATTAAAGATAATGTACGTTTTTCTTTGCGAGAAAAAGCGCTTACAAGTACAATAAAAATGAGGTGAAGTATTTTATGAAAAGAAAAAGTGGACTATTCTTACTTTCTATTTTACTTTTAAGTGGATGTGGTTCATTAACGAACGCTACAACTTCCACTTTAGAAAGCACTTCGTCCATCAATAACCCAACTTCCTCTTTACCTAGCTTAACTTCACCAACCCCAATAACGAGTAGTCCCACACTGAGTTCTTCTTCTTTTTATATTGAAGGTTATCATCAATTATGTGAAGGTCTTTATGTGAACTACTTACCCAGTTTATATTCCGATGAATTTGATGTGGAATTTTTATTACCTGACAGCAATTATGAACTTTATTATACGTTAGATTGCTCTACACCCACTCGTACTTATACGAAAGAATATACAAAGCCCATTCCCATTCGCGTCAATAACTCTAAGAATTTAAAAGATTATCCTTTAACCACTTCAGTGGACGGTATTTTAGCAAATTTAGGCAATGATAAATGCACTTCTAACGCCTATAATCAGAACATTCAATTGCAAGGTAAATTTATTTTACTTCCTAAGCAAACTGTCATTACGATTATGCTATATAACCGTAAAACAAAACAAGTTGCCTATCGAAGAGCGTTAACCTATATTTTAGACCCGGAGTATAAAATCAATATTCCGGTAGTTTCTTTATCCATGCCTTATAAAGATTGGTTTGGAGAAACGGGATTTTATAATCAAATCCGGGAAGAAATTGAAAAACGTGCCCATTTAGAATATTACGATATCACCACCGATGAATATTTTTATCGAAACACTCAAGTCAAACTTGGCGGTAACTGGACATTGGGTTATCCGCAAAGAACCTTAAACTTAAATTTTAATAAAGATGAAAATGGTGACAAAAATGAAGCCGTAAAAGTGCAAATCTTCCCTTCTCGAGAAAGAAGAGATGGAAAAGGAAAAGTGAAATCCTATACCCGTTTCCGCTTACATAATGGCGGTAATGCTTTTGAAGAAAGTATTGGATTTAACGACGCATTCATGCAAGCCATTATGGAAAATGATTCTAACGTCGCTACTACGGGCTATCGTCCTTGCATTGCATATTTTAATGGTGAATATTGGGGCGTTTATTCCATTCGCGAACATTATAAAAAACAATATTTTTCCTCTCATTATGGTGTCGATAAAGATGATGTGATTTTATATGATTTTAAAGGTCAATTTAATGTTTCCGATGGTGATCCTCAACAGGCCTTAGAATGCTTAAATGATTTACGTGACATGATTGCTCTTGATTTAAATAACGAAACTAACTATAAAAAATTGATAACTGAATATTTTGATATTAATAGTTTTATTGATCTGATTTTAGCTAATGCCTATTGTAGTAACTGGGATTTTGTCGGTAACTTCAATAATCTTAAAATGTGGCGTACCTATAACGTTGATGAAAAGAATCCTTACGCTGATGGAAGATGGCGCTTTGTGATCCACGACACCGATTTTGCCTTTAGAGAAAACACGAATTATCTTGATCGTTATGTCAATAATAGCTATTCTCGATTCTTCTTCCTTTCTCAATTAATGAAAAGCACTCAATTTAGAAATCAACTTTATCAAAGAGCGGCAGAATTAATGGAAACAACTTTTACCCATGAAAGAGTGTTTACTCTATTAGATAACATGATTGCGGAAATTAAACCGTATCATTTAACGTCAATGTACCGTTGGGGGCAACAAATCAATTACTTATCTTATTGGAAAAATGAAATCAATATTGTTAAAACAAATCTAGAATATAAAGAAAAAAATTTCTTATCGATATTATCAAATACCTTGAAACAATATGAATAATATTTAAAAAAGTACTGCTTTTCTCAATAAAAACAGTGCTTTTTTATATATTTCTCTTTATTTTTCCAGGTTTGTTCTATTTTACAAAGCCGCTAACATATGATAAAATGTTAGTAACATAAGAAAGGAGTATGATAAATCTTATGAAAAAAATGAGTAAAGTAGTCTTAGCATTTGCGTCCATCTTTGCTTTAGTTGGTTGTGGGGGACAAAACAATGGGGGAGAAACCACTGAAACGATAGAAAACGCTGCTGCTGTGAAAAAACTACAAACTGTCACAGAAGAAATGGGAAAAGCTGCTGGTTTTAAAGTCGAAGGAAAAGAATCATTATCCGTAAGTCTTAAACAAGCTGATTATAAAGATACGGATAATAAAGATGTTGAGGGTGGTTCTCTTGAACTAACCTCTACTGGTAATTTTAATTTAGAGTTGCTTTTAGAAGAGGCCATGCCAAAAGCAGGCAAAGCTACCGCTTCTATAACCACTGATGCAAGTGGTTCTGAAATCAGTGGTCATGCAGATGTCGCCGCTGAAGCCTATTTAAAAGAAGGCTATGTTTATGCCAAATCCACTGTTACTACACCTGCTGAAAAAGAAGGCGATGATCCAGTCGTGGAAGAAAATAAAACAGGCATGAATATTGCTCCAATATTTGAAGATATCAAAGGAACACTTGATAATTTAGAAGGTAAAAAACCTTCAGATATCATTAATATGATTCCTGATCTTTCTATTGATGAAGAAGATGCGCCAAAGTTTGATAACGCAGTCAATGTCATTATTGCAAACTTACCAAATTGTAATTTATCGACTAATAAAAAGACCGATACGCTTTCTTGGAAATTAACGAACGCTGATATTGAAAATATTATCGATAAATACTATGCTTCTACTCTTCCAGCACCAGGCGAAACCGATTTATCTGAAGAAGATTATAATGCCTTAGTTGCATCCACTACCGCCGAAGCAACAGCGATAAAAACCGCTGTATCAAGCATCTTAAAAATTAACAAAGCACAATTCTCTATTTCAATTTATGATGAAAAATATATTTCAGGAGTTGCTTTAGATCTTGATGTTGAGCTCAATTTTGCTGCTTCATTAGAAATCTTCCCATCGGATACAACCATTAAGGTAAAAGCCAGTGCTTCTAGCAAAATTAGCTTATTAGACGCTAATTACACGATTACCTTTCCAGAAGATTTGGAATCTTGGTTACCAGCCCCCGATACAGATACCGATACTGGTGACAATACAACATCTGAATAAGTTTTCCATAATCCATAAAGCTGCGTTTAGCGCAGCTTTTTCTTTTGCTATTGTTTTTATTTTATTAACATGTTATCCTATAAACTACCAATCGGTAGTTTATTTGTGAGGTGACTATAAATTGAAGAAAAATAGAAAAGAAGAAATCGTATTAGCAACACTTGAATTAGCCTCGGAAGTAGGATTAAAGGCTGTTTCTATGCAGATGATTGCGGATAAAATAGGTATTAAGAAAGCTTCGTTATACAATCATTTTGCTTCAAAAGATGAAATTATTGCGGAAATGTATGAGTTCATTCGTGAAAAAGCGAAAAAAACGATTTCTCCGCTTCAAATTGAGAAATTAAAGAATCTAGATGCAAAAACGATTCTTTTTGATGCTGTACACGGTTATATTCAAATGTGTTCCTACCCTCCAATTATTAAGTTATATCAAGTTCTTTATTCAGAACAAGTTTTTAATCCTTCTGCCACTAAAATTATCGTGGAAGAAACGCATAAAATGATGGAGGCAACCCAACAACTTTTTCAAATATTAAAAGACAGAAACGAATTATTCTTTTACGATGTAAAACAAGACGCCATTAGTTTTGCTTTAACGATTCATGGATTAATGGACTTATCCATGAACGAAAATTTTATATCTTTTCATAAAATTCAATGCGATTTAAAAAGAATTGATGAATTCATTCTCTCATTTTTAAAGGAACATATAGTAGAAAGAAGTGGATCAAAATGAAGAAAAAAACGATACAGTATTGTGGTTTATTCGGCGTTTTAAGTTTTATATCTTATTTAGTAGCAGTAATATTTTCTCCACTAGCCTATCCTGGTTATGATTGGAAAGCGCAAGCCGTAAGCGACTTAAGCGCAAGTAACGCTCCTTCATTAGCTTTATGGAATCAATTAAGTAGCGTTTATAATTATTGTGAAGTATTAAGTGTTACCATCGTCTGTTTATGGATATCCAAAAAGAAATCCAAACTATTACGAATTGGTGTTTATTTGTTTGCTATTATGGAATGGATTTCAGCCTTAGGTTATCGTATGTTTCCTTTAAGCGATAGTGGTTATGCAGGGACATTTCAAGATGTCATGCATATGGTCATCACCGCTTTCGTTGTTCTCTTATCCATTGCTTCTTTAATCGTCCTTATTGTTGCAGGATTTAAAGATAAAACTTTGCATTCCTATGGTATTTGTGCAGGTATTGCCCTATTTATGATGTTAGTGGGCGCTCTTGGAATGAAAATCGTACCTCCACAATATTTTGGTATTATTGAGCGTTTTAGCGTTTTTGCAGCAACGGGATTTAATGCTTGTTTGGGTTTACATTTTTTTTGAGTAAAGAAGAAAATGTTCAAGAAATCCTTTAAAAAAGAGTTATGAGTTTTGTCCTCATAACTCTATTTTTTATTTTGCTTGTTTCATGCTTAAAGAGATTCTTCCCTTTTTCACATCGACACCGATAACCTTAACAGAAACAATGTCATTTACACTTACTACTTCAAGTGGATGCTTAACGAAACGGGACGCTAATTCACTAATATGAACTAAGCCATCTTGGTGAACACCGATATCGACGAAGACACCAAAGTCCATAATATTTCTAACCGTTCCTTTTAAAATCATGCCTTCTTTTAAATCTTCAATCGACATGACATCACTACGTAAAACCGGTCCTTCTGCTTCATCACGAGGATCACGACCTGGTTTTTTCATTTCTTCAATCATGTCTTTTAACGTTGGTTCACCGACTCCTAATTGAGCGGCTAAAGAAGCAATATCATGTAAGTTCTCTAAAGCATCGTGCACTTCCGATTTTTGAATATCTTCAACTTTATAGCCTAAATGTTGAAGTAATTTGGTAGCGACTTCATAAGATTCAGGGTGAACGCCGGTATTATCTAATGGGTTACCATCTCTTACTCTTAAGAAACCCGCACATTGTTCATAAGCTTTTGGTCCTAACTTTGGTACTTTTAAAAGATCGGCTCTCTTTTTAAAAGCGCCATTTTCTTCACGATACGCAACAATTGAAGTCGCTAAGGTGGAAGAAATACCGGAAACGTATTCTAATAAACTAGGAGATGCACTGTTGAGGTCCACACCAACGGTATTTACGCAATTTTCAACAACGCCGCCTAATACTTCTTTTAAACGCTTTTGGTTCATATCGTGTTGATATTGACCAACGCCGATAGATTCTGGAGTGATTTTAACAAGTTCTGCTAATGGATCTTGTAAACGACGAGCAATGGAAACTGCACTACGTAAATTGACATCATAATCAGGGAATTCTTTCGCCGCTAATTTAGAAGCACTATAGATAGAAGCGCCGGCTTCATTTACGATGACAAAGGAAATCGGATGTTCGGGATGTAATTCTTGAATTAAGTTTTTCACAAATAATTCCGATTCACGAGATGCCGTACCATTACCAATGGCAATTAAATCAACTTTATATTTTAAAATCAAACGACTTAAAATGTTTTTGGCTGCATCGACTTGATTTCTTGGTGGTGTTGGATAAACGACCGTGGTATCTAAGACTTTTCCGGTACCATCAATAACAGCAATTTTACAACCATGGGCATAACCTGGGTCTAAACCTAGAACCACTTTATTTTTCATTGGAGCCACTAAAAGTACTTGATGTAAGTTTTCTTTAAAGACCACTAAAGAAGCTTCTTCCGCTTTTTCGGTTAAAGCATTACGAATTTCGGTTTCTAAAGATGGACGAATTAAACGTTTATAACCATCTTCAATCGCCATTTGTAATTGTTCTTTAAAAGGTGAATTCTCCTTCACTACTTTTCTAACGATATAGCGAATAATATCTTCATCGGGTACTTCTAACGTTACTTTTAAAGCCTTTACGTTTTCGCCACGGTTAATCGCTAAAATACGGTGGGAAGCAATCTTACTAATCGCTTCTTGATAATCTTTATACATATCAAAAATGCCTTTTTCATCAGGAACATTTTCTTTAGTGACAATTTTACCAAACGATTCAAATAAGAAACGCGCATAACGGCGATAATCCGCATCATCTGCTACGATTTCCGCAATGATATCTCTAGCACCTTGAAGGGCGTCTTCCGCTGTTTCTACTTTCTTTTCCGCATCAATAAAAGTACTTGCATACTCCATTAATGGAGTTGTTTCTTCTTGTTTTAAAAGATAATCCGCTAAAGGTTCAAGACCTTTTTCTTTAGCGATAATGGCTCTTGTTTTCTTTTTGGGTTTATAAGGACGATAAATATCTTCTAATTCAGTCAGCGTTTTCGCTTCCATAATTGAAGCTTTTAATTCGTCCGTTAATTTTCCTTGTTCTTCAATTGATTTTAAAATCGTTTTACGACGATCTTCTAAATTGAGTAAATAGGTATAACGATCATAAAATTTACGCAAAATTTCATCATCTAAAGAACCGGTTACTTCTTTCCGATAACGCGCGATAAAAGGAATGGTATTTCCTTCTTCTAAAAGCGATAATACGGCATCAACTTGTTCTTGTTTTAATGAAAACTCTTGCGCTAAAACTTCTCTAATTTCCATATAGTCACACTCCTATTTCATTCTTATAGAATGAAAACTTTTTTTTATTGTACCATAACTCGATATAATAAAAAAGCGCTATAACAATAAACTTGTTCATTTTTTATCGTACCAAAACAGGCAATTGAATATTTAATTTCAATTAAATCATTTTCCTCAATCTTTTTTAAAAAGGCATTTACTTGATTCATTAAATCCTGTTCATTTTCTTCATCAAAAACTTGTACTTGTAACATAAAAAAGCATCACCTCAAGATTATCTTAAGATGATGCTTAGTTATTTTTTGTCGAAAGAACTAATTGGCAACAATATTACAAATTTTATTCGGTACAACGATAATTTTACGAATGGTTTTACCTTCTAAGTGACGCTTGATGGTTTCATCGTTTAAAGCGACTGCTTCCACTTCTTCTTTGGTAGCGTCAACATGAATATGCATCGTTGAACGTAATTTTCCATTCACTTGAATAGCGATTTCGACTTCTTTTTTCACCAACTTATCTTCATCATATGTTGGCCATGGCTCAAAGTCGATCACATCTTCATGACCCATCTTTTGCCAAATTTCTTCACCTAAGTGAGGCGCAATACAGGCAAAAGCTTTTAAGAAGCCTTCTAAATAAGGCACATAAAGCGTTTGCGCTTTGTAGACTTCATTCACGAAGATCATCATAGCAGAAATCGCAGTATTGAATTGTAAAGCTTCAAAATCGGTAGTGACTTTCTTCACCATAGAGTGATAAGCAAAGTCTAAGCTTCCATCATTGGTGTTCGTCCATTTTGCTTTCATACTTTCGTCATCAAAAATACGATAAACACGGTCTAGGAAACGACGCATACCATCTAAGCCGGAATTATTCCAAGGTAAAGAAGCTTCTAATGGTCCCATGAACATTTCATACATTCTTAAAGTATCCGCACCATATTTTTCTACGACTTCATCTGGGTTAACGACGTTGCCTCTTGATTTCGACATCTTTTCGCCATTCTCACCTAAAATCATACCTTGATGGAATAAGCGTTTGAATGGTTCTTTAGAAGAAACAACACCGATATCATAAAGGAATTTATGCCAGAAACGTGCATAAAGTAAGTGTAAAACCGCGTGTTCTGCACCACCAATATATAAGTCAACCGGTAACCAGTGGTCTAATAATTTCTTATCACCGATACATTGGTCATTGTGGGGATCAATATAACGGATATAATACCAACAAGAACCGGCCCATTGTGGCATGGTGTTGGTTTCTCTTGTATACTCTTCTCCGTCTTTATTAACATGTAACCATTCGGTCGCGTGCACTAAAGGAGATTCTCCGGTACCTGATGGTTTATATTCTTTTAATTCCGGAAGCACTAAAGGAAGTTCTTCTTCTTTTAATGGAACAATGGTACCATCCTTTTTATGTAAAACAGGGATAGGTTCTCCCCAATATCTTTGACGAGAGAATAACCAGTCACGAAGTTTGTAGTTTTTCTTACCATAACCGGCATGCATGGTTTCTAAATATTGAATCATCTTTTCTTTCGCTTCTTCAATATATAAACCATCTAAGAAGGAGGAATTAATATGTTTTCCGTCTTCGGTATAGGCCGAAGTTGAAATATCTCCTTCAATGACTTGATGAACGGGTAAATGATATTTGCTAGCAAAAGCGTAGTCACGGTCATCATGGGCAGGAACCGCCATCACAGCACCGGTACCATAGCTTGCTAAAACGTAATCCGCAATATAAATCGGCACACATTCGTTATTTGCTGGGTTAATGGCGTAAGCGCCTAAGAAGACACCGGTTTTATCTTTATTTAATTCGGTTCTTTCTAAGTCACTCTTGGATTCACATTTTTTAATATAAGCTTCCACTTCTTCTTGTTGAGAAGGAGAAACAATCTTTTTAACGAGTGGATGTTCTGGCGCTAAGCAACAATATGAGCAACCAAATAACGTATCTGCACGGGTAGTAAAGACTTCAAACGATTCATTCGTATCTTTCACTTGGAAACGAATAATCGCACCTTTAGAAGGTCCAATCCAGTTCTTTTGCATTTCAATGGTGGAAGTTGGCCAATCTAAGCCTTCTAAATCATCATATAAACGATCCGCATAAGCCGTAATCTTTAGCATCCATTGACGCATGGGTTTACGAATGACGGGGAATCCACCTACTTCACTTTTTCCGTCGATGACTTCTTCGTTAGCTAATACGGTGCCTAATTCAGGACAGAAGTTCACGGGTTTATAAGAAACATACGCTAAATCGTGTTGATATAAATTTAAGAAAATCCATTGTGTCCAATGATAATAACTTACATCGGCCGTAGCGATTTCACGGTCCCAATCATAAGAGAAACCTAACATTTTAATTTGTTCTCTAAAATGATCGATGTTATGTTTGGTAAAAGTACCTGGATGTTGATTGGTTTTAATAGCGTATTGCTCCGCTGGTAAACCAAAAGCATCCCAGCCCATTGGATGTAAAACATTAAAACCTTGCATTCTTTTCATACGCGCAACAATGTCAGTTGCGGTATAACCTTCCGGGTGTCCAACGTGTAAACCTTGTCCAGAAGGATAAGGAAACATATCTAACACATAGTATTTTGGTTTAGAAAAGTCATAAACATCGGTACGATAAAGTTTCCGATCTTCCCATACTTTTTGCCATTTCTTTTCTACTAGACGATGATCATAGCCCATAAATAGACCTCCTTATAAAATAAAAAAACGTCCTTGATCTAAGGACGCTAGTTTGCGCGGTACCACCTTAGTTTACGGAATATTTTCCGTACACCTTGATTATTTCAATAACGCCGAACGCGGAAAAGTATTGTTGAAGATTGAGAAGCACTCCTCTTTGACTATGTTTCACCTTACCATAGCTCTCTAAACAAAGAAATCAATGCGTATTTCTTCCTTTTCGTTTATATTATCGTTAAAAATAAAAAATTAGTCAATATAAAAAAAGAAAAAGGCCTTCATTTTAGAAAGCCTTAGGTCTTTATTCTACTTCAGTAATCGTAAATTCTAATGGTACGACTCGCCAACCATGATTTTGCGTATCAAATTGATAAAGTTTAGCGTAGAAGGAAATCTTTGTATCTGTATCGTAATATTTTCCAAATGCAGAATAATTCGTCACTTCAGTAGGAGTAAGTCCTTGGTGATTTAATAAATAGACACCAGGAATACATTTTTTAATTCCTGTATCGGATAAACTACCTTGTGGTTCATCCATAATGCCTAAATAGAATTTTCCCGCATTAATTCGAGAATCATCATCGGCAACATAGCCAGTAATTTTATATAAAGCATTATAATCTTCATAAGATGGCGGATTTACATAACTTGAAACATAATACCATTTTGCAAATTCACTTGCCTTCATTTCAATTGCGTTCGTAAAATCATAAGGTTCATCTTTAGACAACGATAATGATTTCATATCTAATAAAAGAATAGCAGGCGAAGATTTCTGTACGCTCATCCATCCCGTAAATTCATAAGATGAACCAATATCACTTTCACTACAAACCTTTTTATCATTAATAATGGCCATCGTATTTTTTCCATCATATACGAAAGCTTTTTTATTCGCATCACTTGAATCTAATGCAACAACACGCGCTTCAAAAGTGACAATTTTACCTACGCCACTTAATTTACTGGTGGTTTTTAATTGATTGAATTCTTGATTCAAACTCGTAATATCCTCATAGTGCGTGGTTACTTTTTCAAAATCATAGGTTGTTGGTGATGATGTAATATTGGTTAAGTCTTCATAAACAACTTCTACCACGCCATTTAATTTTTGTAAAGTACCCGTAACGTGATAATCACAGAAGGTATAACGGTTATCTAAATAAGAATTGCCATTAAATCCACCGACTACTCGGACATATAGATAACTATTATCATCAACAAATAGCATTAATTTATCACTATCGACAGTAGCAACTTTAACATACATCGCATCAAAGCTAACTTTTTCCCCTTTTTGTCCTTCTTCTAAGGAAGCGCCTAATTCCTTAAGCTCTTTTAAAGTATATTGCTTAGCTACACTACTAGAAGAATCTAAAGAAGTAGAAGGTGTATTGGAGGTACTTGGAGTTACATTACTTGAAGGGTTTGGAGTTGCGCTAGTTGTTGGTAATGTTGAACTTGTCCCGGGTGAATTGGATGAAGTGGGATCATTCGTCGTCATCGAATTGCTCGAACTTGAATGAGGCTCTCCTGTTGCACATCCCATTAAAAGAAGCGCAAGTAACGTAAAAGATAATAGTTTTTTCATAATGCATCGGACTCCTTTTGCTAATTCTTTATTATACACGTTTTATAAAAAAATGTAAGGGCTTTACTTTTCACTCTTTTTGGTTGCGCTACTAAAAAGGTTTTTTTATAATAAAAGGCGGAGGAACAACAATGATTCGTTTAGAAATACAAGATTACGGAAATATCGATATTGAGCTTGATTACGAACACGCTCCGATATCCGCTAAAAACTTTGAAGACTTAGTAAAGAAAGGATTTTATGATGGACTTACCTTCCACCGTGTCATTAAAGGATTTATGATTCAAGGTGGATGTCCAAGAGGAAATGGAACCGGAGGCCCTGGTTATACTATTGAAGGCGAATTTAAGGCCAACGGACACGATAACCCTATTTCTCATCGACGCGGTGTTATCTCAATGGCTCGTGCCCAAGATTTCAATTCCGCAGGAAGTCAATTCTTTATTATGCATAAAGATGGCGACTTCTTAGATGGCCAATACGCAGCCTTTGGTCACGTAGTATACGGCATGGAAGTCGTTGATCAAATTGCAAGAGTTAGAACATCCCCATCCGATCGACCTTTCACTCCTGTAATTATTAAAAAAGCTTACATTTTATAAACATGCAAAAAGCGCTAAAGCCAAATGGTTCTAGCGCTTTTATTTTAGAAATAGAATTAAGGCTTCGCATGTAGTCAAAATCACTACTCCTAAATGCACAGTTTCTATCTTTAAGAGGTTGGAATAATTTTTAAAGCTTTTCTATTTCACTAGGTTCATGTTTCTTAAAATAGAGATTCGTGGACTGCTTTAAAAAAATTAAATAGAAACTGCACTTTTAGAGTAACATGTTTAACACGAAAGCCTTATCGATGCTTCATGTAGTTGCGGTTTTCCTAGTTTTCTTTGATTAAATAGTGCGTTTCTGCGTATATACTTCAAAGAAATTTTGATTACTAGAAATTAAAAACATAAAGTTGACTGTCCGTTCCACTATAGGTGTAAACGTCAAAATAAGTAACATCTGGATACCACATGGAATCACGAATCTCAATTAAAGCTTTAGTTCTAATTCGTTTAATCGGCCCAATAGAAAGTTCGATTTTGTCGTATTGTTTTATTCCACATATCGCTGAATAATGATCATTATAGGTAAGTGCCGTTGGATTATACATAATCATTGGTCGATCATCTAAAAACCATTTTGAATGAGTTTTTAATAATACTTCTATTCCATTAACCCAAGTATATGAAACATCAACACCTCTTGTATCCATATAACCGACAATTGCGTCTCTTACTTGTTTAAGGGTTAAGTTAGCATCATCCTTATAATTTTCTACAACATATTTACGAAATTTATGATGTCCCTGAATATCATCAATTGTTCTTGCAGTTAGTCCTGCTGCTTTTTTAGTAGAACAAAGTTCGGGTTCTTCACGTTCAGGAAGATAACCGTGTTTTATCATCGTTGTAAAATCAGCAAATCCACTTGATGCACCCATATGGTCAACAATAGATAAAGCGGCTAAAAAAGAGTTAATCTCTGGTCCTCGAATATCTTCCGTATGAGGTTCGAGATAACTATAATAAACCATTGAATTATAATAATCAAAGCCAGGCATAGAATAATTATTTCTCGTCATTGTAATATCAACATTTATTTTATATTCTTCGCCATAACGATCAGCCATATATAAATCAGGATCATAGATTGTGTATTCTCCTGTTAAATACTGTCCCTTATAAAGAAAGCCCGTTGGATTATCATCGGTAATATCTGGATTATTTCCTGGTTCTCCAAGAATGACTTGATTTCCCAAATCATCTTCATACCAAAATCCTAGTTTTTCATCATAATGATGAGTACCACTGGTAAAATCGTTGAAGGGCGGATTATATTCTGAACTATACGCATAAAAATTTTTATCCGGTCCAACAACCATGTATCCTTTTGAACCATCAAAATCGATTAATAAGCCTTCCACTGTAGGTTGAGAACTCATATCGACAATAATATCACTTACTTCTCCGGAATAAACAGCTGTCAAATATCCATCTTCTGCACGTTTTTGGTTTAATTCATCCAAATGTGTTAAAACATAGTTTGCTGTTTGTTGAGCAGTCCAAACTAAATCGACGGACTCAGCCTCACTGATGTCTACTGCTTTTGCTTTTTTATTAACATATGTTGTTATACAAAGTACTTGTGTGGCTAATAAAAAAAGAACAACGTTCTTTTTAGTTTTATTCATTAAATTATCTTCATTTCCTTTCAAATTACAAACACAATTAAAAGTGTAATTGCTAGAAGTATTACGTTAATGAATAAGTAATAACCTCGTTGAATCTCAAAATCGTATCCACCAGGAAATTTGTGCTTATATTTTGCACGATAAAATAATCTTACAATTTGTTCTTTAGCCGGTTTTATAAAGAAAAAAGTCACGTCAAGAGAAAGCATAATCGAAGTAATAATAATCTTAAACGTCTTCGAATAAGAAATATAAAATGTAAATCGTTCATAATTACCAAGTTGATTAACTGCGATAATTACAATTAAAACAATTAAGCTCACTTGAAAGCCATAATTCAATATCATATAGACTATATCTTTAAAAGTATATTTTTTTCTTTTTTTATTGAGATTCTCTTCTTCATCCTCTAAACCTAAAAGGTCGTTTACAGTAATGCCTAATTCAGTTGCTACTTTAGAGATGGTGCCTTGATCTGGATAGCCACTGCCCGTTTCCCATCTTGATATGGTTGTTGGTTGGACACCTACTAAATCCGCTAATTGCTTTTGACTTAATTTCAATTCAATTCTACGTTTTCTAATAACTTGTCCAGTTATTCTCATATCGTTCATAATAGCAATACTCCTATTGCATAAATTCTACAATTTTACAAATCATCGAACAATATTTGTAAAAATATCTTTGTAATCAAATTAGCGGTTAAAAAATAAAGATATTTTTTGTTTTTTATTCTTTTGGCAGTCTTCTTAATCTTCTATCTAATTCTAAATAAAATGGTAAATCATATTGTGATTCAAATGTCATAGAAATCCGTATATAGGACCCGACTTCATCATAAGGAATTGTCATCATTCCACATTCTTTTAATAAATATTTTGAAAACTCTTTTGCGTTTATAAATGAGCTTGGAACAGGGATATATAAATAATAAGTTCCTGGTGACATTTTTAGATCAAAACCATGGGTATTCATTATATCCACCACATTCTGCATTCTTTCATAATATTTTTCTTTTAAAGCTTCCGTAATTTCAGGATGTTTTAAGGCATAACAAGCCGCATATTGAATCGGTGCATATTGTCCAGAATCAAATAAATCACATACTTTTTTATATTGAGAAATCACTTCTTGATTTCCAATCATGAAACCGATACGGAATCCCGTCATATTATGTGATTTAGATAATGTGTGTAATTCAATCGCTACTTCTTTTGCGCCCTCTATAGAAAGAATAGAAAGTGGTGCTTCTTCATAGGTATAAGGTAAGTAAGCTGCATCATTTACAATTAGGAAATCGTATTGCTTCGCTTTTTCAATTAGAGATTGATAAAATTCACGGGTTGCCACCGCACCTGTGGGGTTATTCGGATAGTTAATTGAAAACAGACGAACTTGCTTCCATGTACTTTCGTCAATCGAAGATAAATCCGGTAAAAAATTGTTCTCTTTTTTTAAAGGTAATTGGATTATTTTTGCGCCATATAAACGCGCTACATTTTCTAAAACAACATAGCCAGGTTTCGTGGTTAAAACAACATCATTTTTTTGAACAAATAAAGAAGGAATTACGGATAATCCTCCTTTATTTCCAAGCGTCATTGCAATTTCATTTTCATTCAAATCCAAATCATAGTGTTTATTGACATAATCCAAAGAATCTTTTATGAATTGCGGCACGCCTCGATCGGTGTATTTATGGTTTTCTTTCTTTTTTAAAGCCACTTCCAAAGCCGATAATACCATACTACTCGGCATATCTTTTTCTTCACCAATACCTAAATCAATTAAAGGAAGAGATCCATGATATTCTTTTTTTAACTTTAAAATCTCTTGAAATCGGTTCTCTAAAAACGAAAAAGAAATATCTTCACGAAATTTCATTGATATACCTCCCAATAAATACGCACTTTACCTTTCCTTTTAAAAGTAAATCATGCTTATTTTTTTCAATTTTATAAATTCCACCTCGTGTAATAATGCTTACTCTTTTTATTTGAGGATGCATTTTAAAATAATGCGCCGCTACCGCTAAAGAAGCACTGCCACAAGAATAGGTAAAGCCAACCCCGCGTTCAAATGTTCTTATTGCAATTCTTCCTTCTTTTATGATTTGATAAAAACTAATATTTTCCTTAGGATGCGCTTTTGCAATTTGTGTTTCTAACGTATCGTCCCATGCACTTTCAATGATTCGATGAAGATTACCAACGTTATAGACTATTTCATGATTTTCTATTTTTATTCTTTTAGGAAATGGGACTTGAACGCTGATTCCTTGTCTTTCTTTTTTGATGTGATATTTTCTTTTATCAATATAAACATCCCACTCATTTTGATTTGGTTCTTTTCTTTTTAAATATGCACCAATCACCTTTAAACCATTTCCGCACATTTTTGCTTTGCTACCATCTGCGTTATAAATCGTTAATTTCCATTGTTCCTTTTCTTTTTTTAATAATAATATTCCATCGGCCGATATGCCCCATTTTTCTAAGCACATCTTTTTTATTTGGGTCGGTGAAAGATCTATATTCTCAATTACAATAAAATCGTTTCCCATAGAAACATATTTAAAAAACGGAATATCTAATTTTCGAGTTTCCATAAAGCCCACCCAATTTGAATTGCATTATAGCTAGCGCCTCTAACCAAGTTATCTCCCGTAATAAATAAATCTAACGTATAATCGCAGTCTAAGTCCTTTTTAAGCCGTCCTACAGCGATATAAGGCTCATTTCGTATTTCTTCTAAAGTCGGATAATCTGGCGCAATAAAGACTTTGATACTACTATTTTGTTTTAATAAATGAATTGCTTCATCTACATCCACCTTTTCTTTAAACACCGCCATCACACTCATCGCATGACCGATCGTCGTAGCGACCCTAGCACACGTCACATTCACTTCTAATTCTGGTAGATGCAGAATCTTTTTAGATTCAAAACGAACCTTCATTTCTTCTTTGGTAAATCCATTATCTAAAAAATCATCTACAACCGGTAAAACGTTATCGTAGAGCGTTTTCTTTTTGGCGTTTGTACTCGGAAGAATTTGTGGAGTATAGTCTTGGTCTTTGCTTTCTTTTTTTAATTCTTCTAACGCTTCTTTTCCCGCACCAGAAGAAGATTGATAGGTGGATACATAAATCTTTTCTAAATGATATTTTTCATGTAAAGCACTTAACGCCACTAAAAGAATAATTGTTGTGCAATTAGGATTGGCAATTAAGCCATGGTGATCTAAAATATCTTCTTTATTGATTTCAGGAATCACTAAAGGTACGTCCTTATGCATGCGAAAGAACGACGAATTATCAATGACTATTGCTCCCTTTTTTATAAAGAGAGGCGCATACTTTTCAGCAATTTCTTCATTTCCACTAAAAAAGACTAAATCAAAAGGTTGAATATTCTCTTCATTTAAAACAAATACGGGATAAAGCGTTCCTCTAATTTTAAGAGGAACATTTGCGTGTTCTTTAGAACCATATAGCGTTAAGCTATCCATAGGAAAATCAAGACGAAATAAATCTTCTATCATACTTTTTCCTACTAATCCATGTGCACCTACTAGTGCGACTTTCCATTCTTTTTTCATACATTCACCTACCGCTAATAATGTATGAAAGATTATAGAAAGTTAGAAATAAGAAAATACTTTTTCTTTTTATTTCATAAATTGAAATAGGTGAAAAAAATGAAATCTATATATATTGCTATTCCTTTACGAATGAATGAAAGTCATTATGAAATAAAAAAAAGATATGCAACTTATATTCAAAAAGAAAATTGCATACCCGTTTTTATTACGCCTGAAAATGAAGCGCTATTAACCTTATGTCAAGGCGCACTTTTCCCCGGTGGCGTTGATCTTCATCCGAAAAGATATCATGAAGCGATTTATAAAGAATGTGAAATCAATGAAGAACTTGATGCCTTTGAGTATCATATTTTAGATTTATGCATCTCTTTAAAGCTACCGATTTTTGGAATTTGTCGTGGTCTTCAACTCATTAATTGTTACTTTGGTGGAAATTTATATCAAAATATTGAACATCATCAACATACTACACATCTACTAAAAAATATTTTCTTTCACATCTCTAAACAAAAAGAAGCCATTACCAATTCTTTTCATCATCAAGCGATAAAAGAAATAGCTAGTGGCTTTATCCCCTTTTTATTTTCCGAAGATCATATCGTAGAAGGAATGATACACAAAGAAAAAAGAATCATTGCGGTCCAATATCATCCCGAAATCCATGATCCTTTTTCAATATTTTCTTATTTTAAGCTTTGGTGCAAGCAGCGCGATACACCTCAAGATAAGCTTTCGCCGATTGACGCCAATCATTTAAAGAAGCCATAGCGTTCTTTCTTAAGGTACGAATTAACGCAGGATCTTCAAAGCATTGCATCGCCCACTTCATCGTATCAAATAAAGCAGTCGCGTGATAGGCATAGAAGCCAAAGCCGTTAGCGGCTTTACGGTTATCTAAAATATAAGGCACTACTGTATCATTTAATCCACCGACCATTCTTACTAGTGGTAACGCACCATAACGTAAAGCGATGAGTTGACCAATACCGCATGGTTCAAATAAACTTGGCATTAAGAATACATCAGAAGCCGCATAAATTTGGTGCGCCAATTCATCGTTATAGCCAATATAGATGGCCATTAAAGAAGGATATTCCGCACGAATCTTTTCAAATTCTTGTTCAAAATATCTTTCGCCTGATCCTAATATCACCACATTCGCGTGCATTTCTAAAAGTGGTCTTAATGCATAAAGTACTAAATCAAGGCCTTTCTGCGAGGTTAATCGCGAAACAATCGTAAATAAGGGTTTGCCCTCATCTTGAATATGAAGCTTTTGGAATAAAGCTTTTTTATTCATTTCTTTTCCTTTTTTAAAGGTCACACGGTTATAAGTAGAAGCGATATGTGTATCGGTAGCAGGATTAAATTCATCATAATCAATGCCATTAACAATACCGATAAAATCGCCTCTTCTTAATTCCATAACGGTATCTAACCCATGGCCGCCTTCTCTAGAAAGTAGCTCTTCTGTATGGGTTTTCGAAACTGTTGTGATTTTATCAGCGTAGATAATACCCGCTTTTAAAGTGGACATTGCTTCATGGAAACGAACGTTACCATTCGTATAAATCGAATAATCTAAGGAATAATAATCACCTAAAATATCGGGAGAACACATACCTTGGAAAGCTGGGTTATGAATCGTTAACACAAAACGCATGGAACGGAAGAAATCATCCTCTTTATTTTGCTCTTTAATTAAAACAGGAATCATACTGGCTTGCCAGTCATGAACATGGACAATATCAGCCTTAAATTGAATTTCTTTTAAAAGCGTACGGAACGCTAAGCAAAAGAAAGCAAAACGTTCATGATCATCATCATAGCCATAAAGACTATCTCTACCAAAATATTGTTGGTTCTCTAATAAATAATATTGAATACCTTCTATTTCGGTTTTAAAAACATTACAAGTTTGATTTCGCCAGGATAAATAAACGGGGAACGAAGTTACATGTTCCATTTTATATTGGCTTTTTTGACGAATGCTATCGTAGTAAGGTAAAACGATAATGACCTCATTTTTCATTCGTACAAGTTCACGAGATAAAGCGTGCACAACATCCGCTAAACCACCGGTTTTCGCTAATGGGGCCGCTTCACTACTTGCCATTGCTATCTTCATATTTAAATCACATCTCCTTGGTTAATGTATAAAGGTGCATCTTTTTCACCTTTTAATTCTTTCACGTGAATGATCTTTGCATATTTATCGACAATACAATATTCTAAGTCGATATCGCTAGTAACAATCGTTTCCGTTAAAAGAATGGAATTCTTAATATGCGCACCTTCTCTTACCACCACCGAACGAGAAATAATAGAAGAAGTTACAGAACCATCAATAATCGCACCATTCGCGATAAAGGAGTTACTGACTTCGGCATTTTCCCCATATTTGCTTGGTGGGGTATCATGAGTAACGGTATAAATGGGCCAATTATCTAAGAAGAGTTGGGAACGATGGGAATAACTTAAAAGCTCTAAAGAATATTCTAAGTAGTGCGCTAAACTATCAAAGCAACGCACATAGCCTTTAAATTGATAACCATGAATCGTTAACGTCTTTAATTTATACATAATATAGTCATTTAAGGAGAAGATACTTGAAATACGAGGTGCTTCATCTAAGATCTGGTTGAGCATCTCTTTTTTCATGACGTAGGTTTCTAAAGAAATATCGCAGCTATCCTCTTCCCCTTTGTTTCTACTCATATGGGTAATATTCCCCTTATATACCGTAACGCGATCACGGTTAATAAAGTGCTCTTTCGCGCAATCGGTATGGGTATAAACCATGGTAATATCGGCACCTGAAGCTTCATGTTCATCGATAACTTTACGGTAGTCAATCGATAAAACGAAGTGGGCTGGAGCAATAACAACATAGTCAGCTTTCGATTGATATAAGAACCAGTCATTATTACGAATATTATTTAAATCGTGATTATAACGGGGGTTATTATAATATTGTTCGTTTTGCATCATAACGCGAGAACCAATTTTGGTATTGATACTCCAAGAGGTAGCAAAACCTAAATGTTTATGCAAAGAACGAGCGTGATCTTGTACTAAAACGCCGATTTCATTTACACCTGAGTTAGCGAAGTTCGATAAAACAAAATCGATAAAAGCGTATCTTCCTAAAAAGGAAGTGGACGCTAAAGGACGAGAAGAAGTTAATTCTCCTAAAGAAGGAGAATGATGTAAATTAACAAAACCAATGACTTTTCGCATGTTTTCTTTCCTCCTATTTAGAAATTAAAATTGGTTTCGTGCCATTTTCATTTTGGACACGACCTTCTTCAACTTCAACATATGGTGCGACAATTGCTTTATAGATACGCGCATCTTTACGAATAATTGCGCCTGGCATAACGACGGAATCAATAACTTCCGCGCCTTCTTCAATTAACGTCTCATTTGAAATAATGGAATGATGGACTTTACCTAAAATAATCGCGCCTTGATTGACGATACTCGATGAAACGGATGCGTTCTTTCCGACGTATTGCGGTACACTACGCGTATCTTCGGAGAAAATCTTTAAATCATCTGAAATGCCATAGAGATCCACATCATCTTCATTATCTAATAAGTCCATATTGGCTTTCCATAAAGATTCAATGGTACCGACATCCCGCCAATAGCCTTCAAAGCGATAAGCGCAAAGGACTTTCTTTTTAGAAATTAAATAAGGAATAATATCTTTTCCAAAGTCGTGAGAAGAATCTTCTTTTTTCGCATCACGAATTAATACTTCTCTTAACACTTTATAAGAGAAAATATAAATACCCATGGAAGCTAAAGTAGATTTCGGTTTCTTGGGTTTTTCTTCAAATTCGGTAATTCTTCCTTCACTATCAGTATTCATAATACCAAAGCGGCTAGCTTCTTCTAAGCTTACATTGATAACACTTACAGTAGCGTCCGCGCCCATTTTCTTATGGAAGTCGAGCATTTTTTGATAATTCATTTTATAGATGTGGTCACCCGAAAGAATTAACACGTATTCTGGGTTCATTTCATCTAAGAAATCAATATTTTGGTAAATCGCATCAGCGGTACCTTTATACCAATTCGCTCCTTCTTCGGTTTGACGAGCTGGAAGTAAGGCAATCAAAGAATGAATGCCATCTAAGCCCCATTTTTTACCATCACCTAAGTAATTGTTTAACACAACGGATTCATATTGGGTTAAAACACCAATGGTATCAATATTGGAGTTCACACAGTTCGATAATGGAAAATCGATAATTCGATATTTCGCTCCATAACTGACTGCTGGTTTAGCTACCTTTCTTGTTAAAGCTTCGAGTCGGGTTCCTTTACCACCCGCAAGTAACATCGCGACCATTTCTTTTTTCATGGTTTATCCCCTTTCCAAATTCATTATATCAACCATAAAACGCCATCTATATGGATAGACGGCGTATAATTTTTATTTGCTCGTGATTTTATCTTCTTCCGCATATAAACGAACACGAGAAGTATTCTTGTCATGTAAGACAACAAGGGTTTCATCGACGAGTTCACTAATATCTGAAACTTTATCAGAAGGTGCAGAAAGAATGGCTTGTAAGCCAAATTTACGTAATAAACGAATGGATTCTTTAATACGTCCACGGTCCATCTTTGAGAAAGCTTCATCAAAGATAATGAGGCGGAAGGAATTGCCTAATTCGCCTTTTTCGTTTACACGATAAAGTTGGGCAAAGGAGGCAAGAACAGCAATATAGAATGGTGTTTGTGTTTCACCACCGGATTTCTTACGGAGGGTTTTGGATAATCTTTGTTCGACACCATCACGGTTACGAACGATTAAGTCAAACTCTAAGTAAGAACGATAATCGGTAAATTTTTCGACGTTGGCTAAAACGGCACTTTGACGGTCGCCTTTTTCACCGACATCAACGATTTGTCTAAATAAATCATTCATGACATCTTGATATTTGGTAACGAAAGCGGAATCATCTTCGCCCACTTCTAAAAGAAGTTCATCTTTAATCATGTCATAATAACGACGATATTCTTGGGATGGACGGACGACGAAACGATAAGAGTCATTACCAAAGGTCGAAGCACTTAAAGCTGCATTTAAGTCTTCAATTTGGGCTTCTACGGTTTCAATAGCGGTCTTTAATTTACTAATGAAATCATCTTTAAATTGTTTGGTGGCTTTTTCATAAGCATCGGTAATGGCCACTTGATATTGTGGTAATTTGACATCGCGCATATCGGTTAATTCTTGATCATAGACCATATTATCTTTAGTTTCAGCGTCATAACTTAAACGATAATCGCGGATATAGTCTTTCCGTAACTTAACAAGTTCGGAGAAGAAGTTTTGTTGTAGGTATTGCGCTTTCGTGAGTTTCACTTTATATGTAGAAACAATTTCAATGGTGGACATCTTTTCATTTAAGAGTTGCTCAAAAGCGGGTTGCGCCGTTTCATCAACAAAGAATCCATCATAGTTTTCATCTAAGCGGGCTTTACGTTCTTCAGCTTTTTTCATTTCTTCTGGAATCTTTTCTTCATTTAAAGAACGAATTTGCGCTTGTAAAGTACCTTTTTCTTCAAATAAGCTCGAACGATCTCTTTCTAAGCCGCGGATATCTTCTTCGATATCTTTAATGCGTTGATCAATCGTCTTAATTTGTGATAAGTCGTGCTTTTCAAGTTCTTTATCAATGTAATCTAAGTTTTCTTTTAAGCCTTCAATATCGCCTGTCTTATCAATTAAGGATAAGGAAGCTTGAATTTCATAGGCGTTAATCATTTCTAATGAATTCGCTTCGCCTACGATACGATATAAATTACGATAAAGTTCAACGAGTTCACGATATTTCGCAACTTCTTTATGTTTTTGTTCGATTTGTTCCGCACCAACTTTACGACCAATATAACTTGGCGTATAAGAACGTGGGTTTAAAGAAGATAAAGCAAAGTTACGGTATAAATCGCATTGGGCGGTAATACCATTTCCGCTTTCTCTAGCCTCTTGCACAGTTTTACATTTCTTTAAGCGACCAATTAAGAAGTTGGTATAACCTCTAGCGCCTTCATGATTCGTAACAATTTCTTCTGCTAAAGCGCCTTTTTCACAGGTGAAATGGCGTTCAATAATCTTGGCTTGGTCCACTAAATTCGTGCCATAGAAACCGATTTTCTTAGAAAGTTCACGAAGAATTTCATGGGCTTCTAAATAATATTGTGGTTCCACGAATAAGTTGAATTTTTGACTGGATAAGAAACCTTCAATGGCATTGGTCCATAGTGGGGTTTTAATATCAATTAAGTCAGCAAAAATAGCGACTTCAATATCGCGAGAATGGCGACGGCGTAATTCCGCAGCTAATTCTTGACGAAGATAGCTAAGTCCTCTTTCATAAGACTTACCACCATTCATCATATCGACTTCTTGTTGACGGAGTAAAGCGACTTTTTGATCTAAAGTATGAATGGTTTTACCTAAGGTAACGTTTAAAGCACTGACTTGATTTTTAAAAGCGTTTAAAGCATCACGCCATTCATTTAAAATGGAAACGGTTAGGGTTTCAATATGCGCTAAATGTTCATCTTTCATTTGGGAAGATAAACGAATGACATCTAAAGCATTATTTTCTAAGTCTTCTAAATCGGCTTTCTTCTCTTCATCTAATAAAGAAAGATCAAAAGCGTGTAAAGTTTCCACTAAATCATTGGCTTTTTTAATGAAAGATTCCGCATAACGAAGTAAGTTGGTTTCTACTTCTTTGGTTTCTCTTTGTAAAGCGGCTAAACGTTCTTCGGTCTTTCTTTTTTCTTCACGAAGTTCATCGGTCATACGATAAGTATCGGAAGTGAGTTTATCAGAAGTTAATTTATCTTTTTTACGTTGGAAATTTTGAATTTCTTCTTCAATATCTTTAATTTCATCATCAATTTCTAAAAGACGTTTTTGCGCTTTTTCTCCTTGTTCATGATAAGAAGCTAAGCGGTTTAAATCGTTTTGATATTCCGCTCTTTCGATGATGTAGCTATATAAAGTTAAAGAATCTTTTTGTTCTACATAGGCTTTATAAGCTTTTTCAATTTCTGTTAGTCTTTCGATTCTTCCCGCCATCACCATGGCTTCGGTTTGAAGCTTTTTATATTGAAGGATGTTTGCTTGCATGGAATCAATATTAATATTGGTTTGGGCATCGCAAACATATTCGGTAATAAACGTTTCAATATCGGTAATTGGGGAGAAAGAAACCGCCTTTTTAAATAAGGAAAAATATTTATCTTTTAAGCCACCAAATTTACGTTTTAAGTTATCTTGGTAGTGGCGGTTTGAATCAAAGAATTTGAATTTTCCTGGATAATTTTTGCTAAAGAATTCATTTAAAGCTTTATATTCCATTGGAATATTATTCATAACGAATTCATTTTCCGGAATTTTATCTTCTAATAAGAAGAAGCGATGTTCTTCACTACCATCGTTAAAGGAGTCAAAAACAATACCAAAAGTAAAGGATGATTCATGTAAATCATCATAGAATTCCATAGCGATATAAGAAGTAAATCTTCCGTTTCTTAAATAACGGAAACCGCCTTCTTCGGCATCACCTAATTCACCGCGTAAATAGCCTTTTAAAGTTCTCGAAGACTTTTCGGTAGCGGCTTTATTAAAGAAACGACCACTGGTATCACCTAAAAGTAAGACTTGCATGGCATCGATTAACGTCGATTTACCCGAAGCATTTAAACCGGTTAAAAAGACAATCGGTTCAATACAAATCGTTTCATTCCAGAAGTAGTGCCAGTTAATAATTTTTATTTTTTTGAGGGATTTCATAAGGTTTCGCCCTCCTTCAAGCGTTCTAAGGCGTCGGACATAGCAGCAATTTTTTGACTATCGACCGCAAAGGTAATAGAAGGTAAAATATAGAAAGTAACGTTACCTTCATCATAGGAACCACTGACTTTACAGATAATGTTATGGGCAGCCATAAAACGTAAAGAACGGCCTAATAAACGACCGGTCAAACGTTTCCCTTGCATGGTAATTCCATATTCAATCATCGTTTTTAATAATTCAGGGGTTGTCATATATAAACTTTCACCAGGAGCATTGGATTCCGCTTTTTTTGTTTCATAAATTAAACGAAGTGTAAAGAGAATCAATGAGGTTTCTCGATCAATTCTTAAGCGGTTTTGTTCATATTCGTTATAGATGGCAATGACACCATTCGTGACATCTTTTTCTAAATGCCAACCTGAATATTTTAAATATTCTTCAAAAATCTCGTAGTAGCGTTCAATAAAACGATATTCCGGATTGATTTTCATCATTTTTTCCCGTGAGTCAAAAGATTCACGAACCACAAATGACTTTAACATTAAAGCATTGACAATTCTAGCAAACTCATTTTGATCTTGACTAGAAAGTTTCACAAATTCTTCTTCAAACATTATTTAGTGGACTCCTTTCGCTTAAATGTAAAATTCGGTAAGACATAGCCTTGTGAATAAACGCGGCCTTCATCTTGTTCAACAGTATAGAAACACGCATCATCATTTTTCTTTAATGAAGCGAGAATTAAAAGCACAAATGCATCAAAATCAGGTAAAGCAATATCGCCGATAAAGATTTCATCTTGACCTTGGAAGGCGGTTTCCATAAAGGCATAAATTCTTTCATCCGTGAAGGAGTTTCTCGTTTGATCGAGGAATTCCTGCATGGTGTAATCGCCCGCTTCTTCACTATTAGAAATGATAGGAAGAGGTTCCCCTTCTTCCCGATATTTTCTTACGATAGGAAGCGTAATTGAATCGGGGTTAATATAGCCTTGTTCATATAAAGAAATGGAATCCTGCATTCTAGAAAGAATACCGCGTAATCCCACGCCTTCAACATTCGCTTTTGCATAGGCTTTAAAAATGGTTTCTAAATGACCTTTCATGGTCTTATCAGAGTTATTTAAATAAATAATCTTAGTGGCCGAAGATTTGGTATATTCCGCATGGCTTTCATCAATTTCACTGATGGTAAGCATCATCTTTTCATACGTATCTTGTACATAGGTAATTTTAGAAATAATTTCTTCTTCGGAGAGCTTAATATCTTTAGCCTTTCCCCACATCATGGCTTGCATGGTGAGTTTATGGCGAATATCTTCATCTTTTAGCCATTTTTGTAAAATCGCTAAAATTGGACGTTTAAATTTGGTAATCGAATCGAAAGTTTTTAAAGGGTGATAGTATTTATCACTAACATGGACTTTATAATCATCAAAGTGGGCATGTAAAACTTCATTCGTGGTAAATAATTGTCCTAATCGATTTTGGAAAATACGGATGGAGTGGCCTAACGTTACTAATTCGGTTTGTAAACGTTTGGTATTTTCAAACACTCTTACTAAAGTGGCGTACATATACTCGTCTTGTTCTTCATCTTCTAGTTTCAATTCGCTATACGTAGAGTGAACTAAAGAGTTATAGGCTACTTCAGCATCCGATACAATGCTATTTAAAGAAGTCAACATGGTAATCGAATACTCCGGAAGAGCGATATACTCATCAAAAGTTTCGGTATCCATTTGCACTTCAATCCAACCTGTTTCTTCTAAACGACGAACGATAAAAGCGGCTCTTGTTGGTAAAGTACTGTCCGCACCGATATCGTTTTCTTCTTCATCAGAAAAATCAAAGTTCATGACTAAATCACTAGCGGTATCTTTCAAAGTACGAATAAAGTCATCTTTTTTAATCGAAAGCTCATTATTCTGTAAAGAACGATAAAGCGCAAGTAACGCCATCGCATAAATATCCTTATTTTTGCTCGAAAGGACGGAAAAGAAATTATCCGGGATCATGTCAAATAATTTCAACGTTCATTCCTCCTTTAATCTCTATCCTATGGATAGAGTTTCTCTTTTATTATTATCGCATAACTCCCCCTCAAGAGGAAAGAAGAAAATGAAAAAAAAGTGACTTTTTTTATGCAGAAGTCACTTTTATTATTTATCCTCAATTAAATAATTAAGTTCCGTTATAAGGCAAATTGAAACTTTTTAAGAAG
>ERZ808275.85-NODE-85-length-58766-cov-5.512544_pt1 | contig 58766 bp, 48 predicted proteins | sample MGYA00520894_ERZ808275 | MGnify/ENA primary metagenome ERZ808275 (study PRJEB31516, sample SAMN03275598) | gut metagenome | biome: mammalia-associated habitat; material: feces | host: Papio cynocephalus | place: Kenya | collected 2012-08-03 ... | reverse complement strand
GCGGAGGCAACGGTTGGTTTGGAACATTCGGACGATTTGGAACATTCGGTTGTTGCGGAGGCAACGGCTGATTTGGAACATTTGGACGATTTGGAATGTTCGGTTGTTCCGGTGGCAACGGCTGATTTGGAACATTCGGACGGTTCGGAATGTTCGGTTGTTGCGGTGGCGACGGTTGATTTGGAACATTTGGACGATTTGGAACATTCGGTTGTTGCGGTGGCAACGGTTGATTTGGAACATTCGGACGGTTCGGCACGTTCGGTTGAGGCTGTGTCGGTTGATTCGGAACGTTCGGCTTATTATTAGGCAGATTTGGTTGTTGCGGATTTTGATTTGGCTTACCAATCTGTCCTTGTTGACCACTTTGAGGGTTTTGGTTTGGTTTACCTATTTCACCTTGCGGTTTATTATTATTACCAACTTGTTGTTGATTGTTATTGTTATTGTTATTATTATTTTTTATTTGATCCTGCAAAGTCTTATCAAATGCCTCATTAGAATTATTCGGCAAACGATTTTGCGGAGGTTGTTTTATATCATTTTGGTCTTGTTTACCATTTTGATTTTGATTATTTTGTTGAGGGTTTTGTTGAACCTTATCACCTGAATTATTATTTTTATCACTAGGTGGAACATAAGGCGGTTGCACCTGTGGTTGGTTATTTACATTCTGATTAGGTTGATTTGGTTGCTGAATATTATTATTCTGATTTTGTCCTTGATTTTGTTGTCCTTGTTGAATTTGATTTTGCTGATTTTGTTGAATATTATTTCTTTGGTTTAAAAGAGCTTCTTGCATATTCAATCTATTTTGGTTTTGTTGAATAATATTATTCAAATTATTCAACACTTGTTGATTTTGTTTCAAAGCTTCTTTCATTTCAGCTTCTGATTTATCATTACCAAAAGTAATCAACAAATCAGTAATATTATCAGGAAGTTTCAATAAATTTTTAATATAAGTTGATCTATCAACGCTTGCCAAATGATTCATACGAACAGTTTGAGGCATAATCATCTGTTGTTGAAGATTGTTTATAATATTTGAGTGAACTTGTTTTACAAGATTTTGAGTTGAACCATTTCCGCTTGCATCAGGATTTACAGCAGAAGACTGAACATTAATCTTAGCTTGATTAATGTTCTGCCTATTAAATCTTCTTTGAAGGGCATCACGTATATTAAAGTCAACCATAGTATTATTATACCCTAACGGTTAAAATGTGAAACAGGCAAATAAGATTGAGGGTAAGTGTAATCCTCTTTAAAACCTGTATGACGATACATTTTTAAAGCTGGGATATTACTTGTTTCGCTTGTTACGTTCAATTCTGTAATCTTTCTTTCGCCACTCTTTGCCCAGTTTAAAATTGTTTCTGTAGTGCTTTTTACTAGATGTTTTGAAATACCTTTGCCTTGATGTTCTTTTTCGATACCTACAAGCGGAATATTAGCAACAGTACCATTGATATTAGCTAAACAAACACCGCAAGGTCTTTTATTGCAAAGCAAAATGAAACTAGCATCCTTCAAAAATTCACCATAAATATTTTGTACAATTTTATCTAAAATATCTCTTGTACCATCCATTGATTTGTATCTTGGGTCAAATAATGCATCTGAAGCTGTTTTAAAGGTAGAATGAATAATTCTTACAACATCTTCAAAGTAAACATCATCCCATTTTACAATAGAATAGCAATCTTCAAGTTCAGTTAAATTCATTGAATGTAAAATATTTTCAGAAGTTTGAGTATTGAATAAAAATCTCAATACAGCTAATCCAACAAATTTAAACCCAAAATGAGAAATATCACACGCAAAACTAGCTTGTGGTCCTAACATTGGATAACAAACGACCTTATCTTTTCTTTCTTTTTTAGTAACTTCTAAGAATTTTTCAATTAAAACTTTTCTCTTTGTGATAACATCTTCTTCACCTAAGCAATGAATTAAATTTAATTCAACAGCTTCAGAAATTGCAGAAGTGTACACTAAAAACGCAGTTGGAATATCATGTTCCAATAAAACAATACATTTTATATAATTTTTATCGACTGCTTCCAAGAATTCTTCGTATTCTAACGGTTTAAGTTCAAACATGTAGTCAGAAACAGCTTTACTTTTAAAGTCGTTGTACACGCCTTGAAAGATTTTATATAAATTATTTGTTAATAATTGTGCTTTATATTTTTGTTCTTCTGTCATAATTATTCCTTATAAATAATGATGCATTTTTTCTTTCTTAGTTTCCATATAACGTTTATTGTAAGAAGTAATATATGGTTCTATCTTAACAATATCATTAATTTCAAGACCATAACCTTTTAAAGCAATAATTTTTTTAGGATTGTTAGTTATAAGGTTAAATTTATTATACCCCAAATCCAAAATAATTTGGGCACCTACACCATAATCTCGTAAATCTGAACGAAATCCTAAAGAAATATTTGCTTCAACCGTATCTTGTCCTTCTTCTTGAAGATGATAAGCTTTTATCTTGTTCACAATACCGATACCACGACCCTCATGGTCTGTCATATAAACAAGTGCACCATTTCCGTGCTTATCAATCATTTGTAAAGCAGAATGTAATTGAGCATTACAATCGCATTTTAAACTTCCAAAAACATCCCCTGTCATACATTCAGAGTGAACTCTTACTATTGGCATTTTTTCAGGATTTGTATCCTTAACCAATGCCACGTATTCATGGTTATTTAAAGTATTTCTATAACCATAAATTTTGAAATCACCAAATTGTGTAGGTAAAAAAGCTTCTGCTTCTCTTACTACAAATTTTTCTTTCTTAAGTCTATAAGCAACAAGTTCTTGTACCGTAATAAATTTGATACCGTGTTTATCTGCAAAAACTTTTAAATCATCACGACGAGCCATTGTACCGTCGTCTTTCATAATTTCACACATAACGCCATTAGCAGTAAATCCTGCTAATCTTGCTAAATCAACAGCTGCTTCTGTATGACCAATTCTTTCTAAAACTCCACCCTCTTTTGCTATACAAGGAAACACATGTCCTGGACGTCTTAAGTCTTCAGGTTTTGAGTTTTTATCTACTGCAATCTGAATTGTTTTTGCTCTATCAAATGCAGAAATACCAGTTGTAACACCAAATTTCATAGCACCATCAATTGATTGAGAAAACGCTGTTTGCATTGATTCTGTATTCTTTGCAACCATTGGTGTAAGTTCCATCTCCTCAGCTCTTTTTTTATTTATAGCCAAACAAATCAAACCTCTACATTCAGTTGCCATAAAATTGATAATATCAGGTGTAACTCTATCTGCCGCACAGATAACGTCACCCTCATTTTCACGGTCTTCGTCATCAGCTATAATAACTACTTTTCCGTCTTTTATATCTTCTATCGCTTCTTCTATTGTATTAAAAATGTTTTCATTATTTTCCATTATAAAAACCCATTTTCCTCTAAGAAATTCATTGTAATCTCTTTTTTTTCTTTTCCTACAACAAAATTTTCAATATATTTCGCTAAAATGTCAGTTTCTATATTTACAATATCATTATTTTTCAACTCTTTCAAGTTGGTATTTTCAAAAGTATGCGGAATTACAGCCACAGTAAAGCTTTCAGGCTTTATATCCGAAATCGTTAAACTAATACCATTTATTGTAATAGAACCTTTTTTAACTATATATTTACGAAATTCAGGCAGAACGGCAAATTCCATATTATAAAATTCGCCTAATTTTTCTTTTTTAATAAACTTTGTTATCAAATCAACATGACCGGAAACAATGTGTCCTGACAGTCTATCAGAAAGTTTTAAAGCTCTTTCGAGGTTTACAAAATCACCATTTTTTAAATCTGATAAATTTGAAACCCTCAAGGTTTCATCAGAAACATTTACCTCAAAAGTAGTAGTATCAAATTTAACTACAGTTTCACAAACACCATTTACGGCTATGCTTTCACCAAGTTTAATATCTTCCAAAACAGTTTTTGCAGATATAACTAAATCTGCACCATGAGAAGATTTTTTAAAAGCAACTACTTTTCCGATTTCTTCAATAATACCAGTAAACATAAGCCAATTTTAGCACGAACTATTTACCAATGCAAAAATGCTCGAAGATATTGTTCAAAATATCATCAGTAATAACTTCACCAGTAACTTCATCCAAACTTAATAAAGCATCTTTCACATCAATAGAAATCAAGTCTTGGATTTGTCCCTCACGTGAAGCTACAAGTGCTCTATCCAATGCGTTTTTTGCTCTTTCAAGACAATTTGTTTGTCTCGTATTAGTTACGTAATCTAGATTTTCTGGAGAAATTTCGCAAACAATATTTTTAATAGCTTCCCTTAATTCTTCAAGTCCCTCACGAGTTTCAGCAGAAAGGTTATAAACATTTTCATCTTTTTTACCAGCTAAATCTGTTTTATTAGCAATAACAAGATGTTTTCTACCTTTTAACAAGTCCAAAATCATTTGGTCTTCTTCTTGAATACCTTGATTTATATCGTAAACGAATATACTCAAATCCGCTTGTTCAATAGATTGTTTTGAATAATTTATACCAATTTCTTCAACCTTATCAACATCGTTTTCGTCACGAATACCAGCAGTATCAATCAAAGTAACAGGAATACCCAAGTCTAAAGTTTCGTGTAAAACATCTCTTGTTGTACCTGCAATATTAGTAACGATTGCTCTATCAATGTTTAATAATCTATTAAAAATAGAAGATTTACCAACATTAGGTTTGCCAACAATAGCAACCTTAATACCTTGTCTTAAAATATTACTTGTATTTGAATATCTCAAAACTTCATCAATTTCTTTTATAATATTTTCAAAAGTTTCTATTAATAATGAATATTCAGGTTCTACAACCTCTTCTGGAAAATCAATACCTGCAATAATTTTTGACAAAATATCAAAAACTTCTTTTTTTATTTCATAAACTTTTTCAGATAATTTGCCTTTTAAATTTTTAACGGCAGTAGTAGAAAAATTATCACATTTACTATGAATCAAATCACATACAGCCTCAGCTTGAGATAAATCCATTTTTTTATTTAAAAAGGCTCTCTTTGTAAATTCGCCTCTCTCTGCCATTCTTGCACCTGTTCTCAAAACAAGATTTAAAATGTTTTTGACAATATTAACACCACCATGACATTGAATTTCCACAACATCTTCACCAGTATATGATTGAGGATTCTTAAAATAAAGAACAATTACTTCATCCAAAGCAACCTCGCCATCCATAATCCAACCGTGTGAAACCTTGTGGTTTTCCAGTTTTTGACCTTTAAAAATTTTGCTTATAATATCTAAAGCTTTATCACCAGAAATTCTAACAACACCAACGCCACCAAAACCCATTGGTGTTGAAATTGCTGCGATTGTATCAAATTCATTAATAATATTCATATCTACATTATATTATAAAAAAAAGTGAGAAATTTATAAAACTTCTCACCTTAAGAAAATATTATGCCATCATCATAGCAACTACTGCCAAGGCAGCTTGTAAATTAGCCATATTATCATTATTCGCTTTTGCCGTATTCATAGCATTTGTTAGTTGTTGATTAAACAAATTTGAGTTATAAGAATTACCAGCATTAGAATTTGATAGAGCAGAAGATAAATAGTTTAATGCGTTTGAATTTGCACCATTTACTAGAGAATTTAATAAATTAATATAATTATATCTATTAGATAATTCATTCTTAAATAATTCAGACTGTTTTGCTTGTGTATCTTGAGCTATACTTGCTAACGCACCAGCACGATAATTTTCTAGAGAATTTAACCCATCTAAAAATGCTGAATTATCAGTATTTCCAAATCGTGAAGCAACGTTGTTTGTTAAATTTTTAAGCATTGGTTGATACATTTCATTCAAAGACTGCATTGCCTTTTGTTTGTATGCCTCAACCTGTGCCTTAATATCATTCTTTGTATCATTATCAAATACGTTCAAATTCGGTAAATTTTGTGCCAAGTTTTTTCTCGCATAATCATAAACCTGTCGCTCATATATATCCATGTCATAATTTGAATTAATACCATTGCTATCTCTTGAAACAGTAGCCTTTTTATTACCGTTCAAAGAAACAGACCCACCAGCAAAAGACGGAGTCGCAACACTTACTGAAGATGTTTTTCCCATAATAAAATTTCCTTTCTTTTAAGGAAAAATCAATTCAAAAGGGCTATCTAATTATTATGACATTTTTAATATCTAAAAACTATAAAATATTCCTAATCTTTACATATTTTTTGTAAAAATATATTCTATTTGAAAATTCTGACCTAACAATTCTAATAAAAGAAAATCGCCGTTGAGCAAGCTCAACGGCGATTTCTGATTATAAAAAACTAATTAAATTAGTCTTTCTTTTCAGGAATTCTCATAGCATAGAATGTTCTCCAAACGAATGCTAATGCTATGATTAAGAATACAACACCAACAACTGGAGCGTATTTTTGGAATGCAGGGTTAATAGCAATTTCCATTGCTAATAAACCGAACAATGTAGTGAATTTGATGATAGGATTCATTGCTACTGAAGAAGTATCTTTGAATGGGTCACCAACTGTATCACCAACAACTGTTGCATCGTGTAATGGTGTTCCTTTTTCAGCTAAGTCAACTTCAACGATTTTCTTAGCGTTATCCCAACATCCACCTGCGTTAGCCATGAATACTGCTTGGAATAAACCAAATACAGCGATTGCAATTAAGTAGCTTACGAAGAATGATACTGGGTGAAGGTTTTCACCTAAAGGAGCTGATAAGAATGCTAATGCTAAAGCAAATGAGAACAATGCAATAAAGATGTTCCACATACCTTTTTGAGCATATTGAGTACAAATCTTAACAACTTCTTTTGAGTTTGAAATATTAGCTGATTGTTCATCAGAGTCTAATTTAATATGTTGTCTGATATATTCTACTGCAGAATATGCACCAGTTGTAACTGCTTGCATAGATGCACCAGAGAACCAGTAAATAACAGCACCACCAGCAATAAAGCCAAGTAATGTGTATGGATTCAACATATTTAAAATCATTTCAGGTTGAATACCTAAAACATTTTGGATAACTAAGATTAATGAGAAAATCATAGTTGTAGCACCAACAACAGCTGTACCAATTAATACTGGTTTAGAAGTTGCTTTGAATGTGTTACCTGCACCATCATTTTCTTCTAAGAATTTCTTAGCATTGTCAAAGTCAGGTTTGAAATTGTATTGTTTTTCAATTTCTTCGCCAACATTTGGAATAGATTCAATCAATGATAATTCATATACTGATTGAGCGTTATCTGTTACAGGACCGTAAGAGTCAACAGCGATTGTAACAGGACCCATTCCTAAGAAACCAAATGCTACTAAACCAAATGCAAATACAGATGGATAAACCATTGTAGCTTCAGGAATGAATAAGCTTGCTGCGTAAGCTAAGCCCATTAATAATACGATAACTGCACCAATCCAGAAACCAGAGAAGTTACCTGAAACAATACCTGAAAGAATTGTTAATGAAGCACCACCTTCACGAGAAGCAGTTACAACTTCTTTAGTATGTAAAGCTTGAGGAGAAGTGAATTTCTTTGTAGCTTCGGGAATTAATGCTGCACCAATTGTACCGCAAGAAATGATTGTAGATAATACTAACCATAAGCTTCCGCCCATTGGAGCTAATAACCAATAGCTTACGCCATAAGTCATTACAATTGATAGGATTGATGTAATCCATACTAAGTTTGTTAATGGTTGTTCGAAGTCGAACTTAGCAGCTTTAGCTGCGTATACTTTTGTGAATAAACCGTTAACCCAATAAGCAACGATTGAAGTAACAATCATTAAGAATCTCATTGTGAAAATCCATGCCAATAATTGACATTGGTTAACGTCACCTTTAACAGCTAATAGGATGAATGAAACAAGAGCAACACCAGTTACACCGTAAGTTTCAAAACCGTCAGCTGTAGGTCCAATAGAGTCACCAGCGTTGTCACCAGTACAGTCAGCGATAACACCAGGGTTTCTTGGATCGTCTTCTTTAATACCGAATTGAATTTTCATTAAGTCTGAACCGATGTCAGCAATCTTAGTGAAGATACCACCAGCTACACGAAGAGCTGAAGCACCTAAAGATTCACCGATTGCGAAACCGATAAAGCAAGCACCTGCAATGTTACCAGGTACAAATAATAAAATTACTAGCATCAAGATTAATTCGATTGATACTAGTACTACGCCGATTGACATACCTGCTTTTAGAGGTAAGTTCAAAATATTTAAAGGATTACCTTTTAATGCTGTAAATGCTGTTCTTGAGTTAGCCAATGTGTTCATTCTGATACCGAACCAAGCTACTGCATAAGAACCTAAAATACCAATTACAGAAAAAGCTAAAATGATAGCAACGCCTTGCCAACCCATTTTAGCCAATCCACCAAAGTAAAATGCAATACATAAACCGATTAGAATTTCTAATGCGATTAAGAATTTACCTTGTTGAACTAGGTAAGTTTTACAAGTTTCAAAAATTGTGTTACCAACGTTAGCCATACATTCATGAACTTCGATTTTTTTAACTTGTGCAAATGCAATTAAACCGAAGATTAAGCCCAATACAGAAACAGCAATACCAATTAATAGTAAAGTGTGACCTAAAGGGTAATGTTTGGCAATTTCTGGAACAACTAAATCTGCTTCACTAGCCATAGCGGGAGCAGACACTAATAACATCGAAACGATTGATGCTAAAAGATTTGTCTTAGTGTTTTTTACCATACGTTTCTCTCCTTAATCTAATATTTTTTATTTTTATATAAATAAAAATAAACACTATCTATAATACGATTATACTTTAAATAAAACAAAGGAAGACCATTGTAAACATTTCTTAACAAAAAATCAATTATTTAGATGAGATTGTTTTTATATAAGAGTAAGGTTTGGTTAAAGGTTTTATATTTTAATGTTTAATACGGTTAGTTCTGTTCAACAAAAGAATTTGAATGCAAATACAAAAGCACAAAATGCTTATGTTACTAGCCCTATTCAAAAAGCCTCTGTAAAAACTCAAACAGTTTCTCCATCTTTAGCACACATGAACTACTTTTTAGGCGGTTTGGCATTCAAAGGTCATTCTTGTGCTACATCTGATTTCAAAGTAGTTAAATTAAACGATGCACCTTGTGGTTGCTGTGGTATGCCAATGTTAACATACCAACAAAACCAACAACTTTGCAAAGAAGTATCTTCTAAAGCTGGTTCTGAATTAGCAGAATGCTTAACTGACAACAGAAAATACTTCAGAGGAAATGAAAGTGCAATCTTAAATTATGTTATCTCTGAAGCAAGAAAAGACGAAATGACTTCAGTTGACTCAATTATCGCAAACACAACAGTTGACACTCACGAAATTTTCAACAACGAAAACAAAAGAGTATTAAACATCGTAAAATCATCATTATTAACAAACCATTGTAAAAACCAAGAAATCAATACTTACGTAGATAACACAATTGCTCAATTAAATAGCGAAGATAACGTAAACTTTAGCAGAAACAAATTTTTATCAGGTTTAAACTCTTTACTAAACGCAAACGGTGACAAAGAATTAAAACACCAAGTTTTAGATAGAGCAATTAAACTTCCTGTATCAGAAAAACAAATCGAAAAATTCTTTGAAAAATATCAAGGTGCGACAGCTGAAAAAATCATGACAAGATTATTAAACCCAGCAACAGCTACTGCAGAACACATTCAACCACATTCATTAAATGGTGCTAACAATACAGCTAACTACTTAGGTGAATGCCAAGAATGTAATAGCAAAAGAGGTAACTATGATTTAAACGATTATTGGATGACAAACTATCCAAATATGCCTGAATCAGCACAAGAAAATGTTGATTTCGTAACAGAAAAAATTATCGACGGCGAAATGGGTGACAAATATGATGATTACCCAGCAGATTTACAAAAAGCTTTAGATAAACAAACTAAAGGCGAAATCAAATTAAACGTATTAAATCCTGAAGAAGTAAAAGCTGCAAGAGAAGCAAAACAAAAAGAAAAATCACAAAAAGCAGCATAATAAACTTCTATTTTAAGAGCAGAACGAAACGAGAAAACTAAACTATCAAATAAAAAACTACAAATACAAACTAAACAACTAAACTACAATTGACCAAGCTAACCCTTGGTCTTTTTTATTGCGTAAGCCGATGTAAAGGCTGAAAACCATGTCATTCTAAAAACGTAAAAATTTGTGAGTGAAACGAACTTAAATTTTGAGCTGTTCAGAATCTTACCAATGGGGAATGGCAAAACATAACGTTGGCAAGATCCTGAAACAAGTTCAGGATGACACAAAAGGTATGACAAGACTCGTTTGTCACAATATTTACCCCTTGGATTGCTTCGCTTTCGCTCGCAATGACGTAAAAACCCTCACCCTAACCCTCTCCCTTAAAAGGGCGAGGGAACATAAAAATCGACTAAAAAAACATGTCATTCTGAAAGCGTAAAAATTTGTGAGTGAAACGAACCTAAATTTTGAGCTATTCAGAATCTTACCAATGATGAATAGCAAAACATAACGCTGGTAAGTTGTAGGTCGGATTTACTAATCCGACAAGTCCTAGCCAAGCAAATGTTCTAGTTGTTCAAGGGTTTCTTCGTAAACGCATTTATCAGTTGTTGACTGTTTTAAGAAAGCATTAATTTTATCAATAAATTTAATAGCCTCGTCACATTCAGGGTTTGAACCTTTAATATATGCCCCAATATTAATCAAGTCTTCGTTTTTACGGTAAACTGCCATCAAGTTTCTAATTTTACCAGCAGCAGCTCTGTGTTCTTTTGTTGTAACGTCACCCATAACACGGCTTATTGATTGCAATACATCCACCGCTGGAAAATGGTTTTTGTGTGCTAATTCACGAGAAAGCATAATGTGACCGTCAAGAATACTTCTTGCTGTATCAGAAACAGGTTCATTAAAATCGTCACCCTCAACAAGTACTGTATAAAGTGCTGTCATCGTACCTTTATCATTAGAGCCAGCTCTCTCCATAAGTTGAGGCATAATCGCAAACATGCTTGGCGGATAACCTTTTGTAGCAGCAGGTTCATTCAAAGACAAACCGACTTGTCGTTGTGCCATGGCAATACGAGTTACAGAGTCAAGCATAAACAATACATCTAAACCCTTATCTCTAAAATATTCAGCAATAGTTGTTGCAACAAAGGCTGCCTTAATTTTTACCAAGTCAGGAGCATCCGAAGTTGAAGCTACAACGACAGAACGTCGCATACCCTCTTCGCCAAGAATATCCTCGATAAACTCTTTAACCTCACGACCACGTTCACCGATTAAGGCAATAACATTAATATCAGCGGTCGTATTTTTAGCCATCATACCCATTGTAGTACTTTTACCAACACCTGAACCAGCAAAAATACCCATACGTTGACCTTTTCCGACAGTAATAAAACCATCAACTGATTTAATACCCAAAGGTAAAGGTTCACAAATTCTATTTCTCTTCAAAGGATTAATAATGTCAGCCTTTGTAGAACGGTAGTTTTGACAACGGATTTCACCCAAATTATCAATAGGATTTCCTAAACCGTCCAAGACTCTTCCCAAAAGTTGTTCTCCAACTTTGATTTTCATCGGAGCACCAGTATTCACAACAGTTGCCCCCGGTTGAATACCTTCCATTTTGCCCAATGGCATTAATTGAAGTTTATCAACTCTTCCGTCGTCAGATTGCTTAAAACCAACAACTTCTGCCCAAATAGGTTCACTCGTATCATGCGGATAGATATAACACAAGTCACCAATACTAGCTTGAGGACCTTCTGATTCAATAATCAAAGAGATAACCTGAGTAACTTTTCCTATTTCTTTTATAGTATTTGTTTCTTCAATAATTTGTGAAAATTTTTCCTTATTGAACATCATTTTCACCTATTATATTGTTATCTTCAATAGGAGTAAGTTTGTCCAACTTTGATTTTATATCAATTTCGCCACTAATATCGTCTGAAATATCAAAATCCTCGTCCAAATGTTCAAATTCGAAAGGTTTTACCTCATTTTCGATTTCTTTTTCAACTTTATCAACTTTTTCTAAAGAATCTTCAATAATCTTTTCATCTTGTTGTGGAATTTCAGGCTGAACTTCTTCTGCTTTTATATTTTCATCATAAATTTGAATATCTTCTTTTAATAATTCATCTGAAGTTTCAACATTCTGAACTTGTTGAGCATCTTCAACTACAGGCTCATGAGAAGTTTCTGCCTGAGCTTGAATTTCATTTTCTATAAATTGTTCTTGAGGAGATTCCACAAGCTTTGGTTCTTCAACTTGCAAATCTACTGATTGAGAGTTATTTATAAACTCGTCAAGATTCTGTGTTTCGTCAACAATAGAAGTTGATTCAACAATATCATCAAGATTTTCATATTCATCAAGATTTATCTCATTAATTTTTTCTGCCTCCGTTTGAGAAGCAGAATTCTCTTCTGTTTTCATAGAGTCTAAATCAAGGTTTTCATAATATTTTGCATCTTCATCACGAATTTTGTCATCATAAGATGGAATATCTTCCAATTCACTCAAAAATTCAGCAATATTTGCATCATCAGAAAGTTCGATTTGCTCAATTGCATTTATATCTGGTTCTTGTAAAGACATTATATACTCATCAAAAGACTCATCCTCTGAATTGTAAGCCTCATATAATTTTTCAGCAATTTCGTTAATTTGAGATTTAACTCTGCTATCGACTCTTGTAAGAGGTGATTCTACAATTGTGCCATCTGCTGAAACAGCGTTATCTTCAATGATTTTGATATTTTGTAATTGAGGAATATCTTCTTTTATTCTGTCAGAAACCGAATTTAAGGCATCTAAAAGTTTTGGATTAATAATAATTGTAATATCTTCCTTGTCTTTTAATTCCTTAATAGCATTTTCAGTTAAAGCTTTTAAAATATCAGGATTTATCTCAACCTCTTTTGTACAAACCTTTTTAGCAATTTCTACAACAAGATTTATAATATCAAGTTCAGAAGATTTTATAATATTGCTTTTTAAATCAAACTGGCATTTTGCAAAATCATCTACTGAATGAATTTTGTTTTCTAATTCATTTGTAATAACTACATAACCCTGTTTGTATCCATCATCGTAACCTGTTTGATAAGCCTCTGCTCTTATTTTTTCAGCCTCTTGAGCCATTTGGTCGTCAAAAGCTTTTTTTTCAGCCTCACGTTGTTGAGCTATTTGTTCATTTTCTTGTGCAACCTTGTTATTTTGTTCTTGGACTAGGGCTTCAGCTTGTTCTTGAGCCTCTTTAAGAATAGTTTCCTTACGTTCTTTTGCTTTTTCAACTTCTAAATTAAGCAGACGTAAATCCTCCTTGAGTTTTATAAGCTCAGGAGAATCAGGTTTTTCTTCTTTTTCTTTTTCTATAGGTAATACAAAACTGTCACCAAATTTGACATTTGTACTTCTAATCCTAGTCAATTAATTCGTCCTCATTGTTTTCACCACGAGAAATAACGATTTCACCGAATACTTCAAGGTTTCTGATAATACCAATAATTTTTGTTTGAACTTCTTGAACTTCTCTAGCTCTAACTGGTCCAAGATATTCAATTTCATCTTGCAACATTTCTTGAGCTCTATCTGACATATTTCTAAAGATTTTTTCTCTAAGGTCAGATTTTGTACCTTTAAGAGATAGAGCAAGGTCTTTTGTATCAACTTCACGCAAGATTCTTTGAATAGCTCTATCGTCAAGATTAATAATATCTTCAAATACGAACATCAATTCTCTAACTTCTTCTGCAAGAGATGGATTTTCAACTTCTAAAAGTTCAATAACATTCTTTTCTGTATTTCTGTCTGAACAGTTCAAGATATTTGCTAAAGTATCGATACCACCAGCTTTTGAGAAGTCTTGTACCATAACTGAAGAGAATTTGTTTTCAACGATTTTTTCAATTTCACCCAAAATTTCTGGGTTAGTTGTTTCCATGTCTGCAATTTTCATAGCAACTTGAGCCTGAGTTTCTGGTGGCAAATAGTTTAGAACTTTTGCTGAGTGTTCAGGTTTTAAGTAAGCCATAATCAACGCAATCAATTGAGGATTTTCATTTTGAAACGATGTAGCCAACTGCCCAGGGTCTGCTTCGTTGAAGAATTGAAAGGGATTGGAATTCATCATTGTCATTAACTTATTAAGCATTTTTTCTGCTTGGCTTTCACCATAAGTCATTTCTAACAATTGTTTTGCGTAATTAATACCACCTGAAGAAATGTAAGTGCTTGCTTGGAATAAAGCTCTAAATTCTTCAAGAATATCTGTTAAAATATCACTTGGAACTTTGTTTAAGCTTGCAATTTCTAGAGTAATTTGTTCTAGCAAATCCTCATCAGAAATATTTTTTAAGACTTCGCTGGCTGTTGTTGGACCAAGCAAAATCAACAAGGCTGCAACCTTTTGAGTTGAAGTCATCGTTGCAAGTGATATAGTTTGATCAATATCTTTATTTTCGTTTTTATTATTTGTTGCCATTTTTATTAATCCTTAATAAATGATGTTAATATTCTTGCGGCCTCGGCAGGGTCTGCCATGATAGCCTCGTTAAGTTCTATTCTTGTTTTTTCAAGTTCAGGGTCTAAGTGAGCCTCAAGCGTTGGTAAAGATTCAGAAAGAATAATATCTGGAATATCATCCTTGATTTCAGGTAAAGTAGGTTCAATAATTTTTTGATTATAAGTATCTTCTTTACCGTAGATTTTACCAGCTTTTGACATAAGACTCTTGATAATAAACAAGGCTGCCAAACCTAAAATCAAGACAACAAGTAATGGTCCAAGTTTTGTTGTTACGTATTCAACATTTGAATTTTTCTTGAACTCTTTCATTACTTCTGCTTGAGCAGCTTTTTCTTCAGCAAGTCCCTCGAATTGTAAACTTGTAATAGTAATTACGTCGCCTCTTTCGTAATCAGCACCGGCTGCAGATAATACTAAACCTTTTAGTTCGTCTTTTTCTTTTTGAGTCAAAATTTTATTTACGGCAACAGCAATTGTCATTCTCTTTACAGTTCCTGGTGCGTAAATAATTTGTTTAACTTCTTTTGATACGCTGTAGTTTACAGCATTTTTTTCTTTTGAATAATTTAAATTTTTTCTATCAACATTTGCACTTGCTGGTGTTTGATTTGGATTTTCATAAGTTTCAATTTCACTTTGAGAACTTGTTACAACACCTTGTGCATTGTCACCACCTACTGGGATATAACTTTCAATAGTAGCTTTTGCACTATTAAAATCAATATCAGCCGATACTTGAACATTTACATTATCTTTACCGACAATTTTTTCAAGAACTTCTACAACTTTTTCAGAAGTTTGTTTTTCAAGATTAGTTTTAAAAGATTCCATATCGTTAGAATTTTTACCATTTTCATCAGATAAACTGTTACCAGCTTGGTCTGTGATGAAAACTCTATCAGGAGTCATTCTAGGAACAGAATATGCTACTAAGTTTTTGATAGCTTTAACTTGTGAAGATTTAAGTCTGTACCCTGGTTTAAGAATAAGCATAACAGATGCAGTTGGAACTTCGTCCTTGTCTTGGAAAATTGAACGTTCAGGCTCTGCAAGTTGAACTCTTACACTTTGAATACCACTCATTTTTTCAATAGAACGAGTTAATTCACCTTGGAAAATTCTTTGTTTTGTTAATTTGTTTTTGAAATCTGTTGAACCTAATTGCATATCATCAAGTAGTTCAAAACCTTGTGTTTGAATTTGGATAAGGTCATTTTCTGCTACAAATAAACGTAGGTCGTCTTTTTCTTTTGAATGAACCATGATTGTCTTTTTATCATCAGCCATTTTGTAAGCATGACCATTTTTCTTTAAGCTTTCAACAATGTTTGCAGCATCAGTTTCGTTTAAATCAGTATATAAAACAGCCCAGTCAGGCTCCATAGATTTTACTAAAAAGAAAGTTGATAAAGCAACGATTACGATAATCATTGACATTAAGCCAACTTTTTGTGGCATCGATAACCCTGCCCATATTTTCTTTAAATCATCTGAAAGTAACTTTATATAATTATTTTCCATAATTCCCCTAATTTTATAATTTTACTAATATCATAGCTTCTTTAATCAGTAATTTCAATTTTGTTAAGTTAACGTTACGAATAAATGCGTAAGCCGATGTGGAGTGTCGGTGTCGGCACACGACGAGTGTGCCGAGCAGGACACGAAACATAATATCAGCGACGTTTCAAATCTTTGATTTGACAGGAGCAAAGCGTCAGCCGGTGTGGAGTCTGAAAACCATGTCATTCTGAAAGCGTAAAAATTTGTGAGTGGAACGAACTTAAATTTTGAGCTGTTCAGAATCTTACCAATGGTGAATGGCAAAATTTAACGCTGGTAAGATCCTGAATCAAGTTCGGGATGACATGAAAGATATAGCAAGACTTGTTTGTCACAATATTTACCCCTTGGATTGCTACGTCACTATGCTCCTTGCAATGACAAAACAGAGGGGCGAAGCCATAGGCTTCGCCCCTCTGTTAAATCTCATTTTGTTGGGGTAGAAACCCCAACCTACATTTTCTAATACTTTTTATCTTGATAATGTTCTATTGTTAAAATTAAATTTTTTCATATGTTTTGTTTGAAAATCTGTTGCTTCTTGACTTTCAATTTGGTCATTTGCAACTGCACCTGCTGTAGCATTTTTGAATTGACGTCTTGTGAAGTCTACACCAGCATTATCGCCAACTTTTGTTGCATTTGTGAAAGTTTCAGACATGCCTTTTTTAGCCATAGCGTCTAATACACCTTCTAAGTCATCAGATTTTACACCACTTGCAACTTTTGAGAAGATATTGCTTGTTGGTTTTGTTGTAGTATCTTTTTTATCAGATGTAGTAGTTGTTGTTGTATCTGTTGTTGTACCAAACAATGAGAAACCTTTTGTAGCTTCTTCTCTTAATTTATCAGCTAATGTTTTTGTGTCAGTTTCATCAGTTGTACCGTATGTATAACCATTTAAAATATTTTTTGATGATAAATCTTCCAAAGATACAGTATCACCTTTTGTAGCATTGCCTATTTCTGAAAGAGTTTTACCAATCTCTCTTTGTTTTTCTTTTTGTCTTTCATACTCAGGTCTTTCATATTTTTGTTTTTCTAATTCAGATTTTAATTCTTCTGCCGATTTATTGCCAAATCCTTCTAAGTTCAATTTTGGTTCTTCTGTTATTTCTGGAGTTTTAACTTCTAAACCTGCATTATCAAATAATGATTGACGTTGTTCTTGTAATGGAGCTAATTGACCATATAAATTATCTATTTCGGCTTGTAAATTCTCATCAAGTTCTAAACCGTTTTGAGCATTATCCAATTGTTTTTCAAGCAATTCAGCTAATTTTTCTGAAATTTCAATCATTTCATTGTTGATAGTTTCTAACTCAGCTTGTTGTTCTGGAGTCATTTTTTCAATAATTTTTGCTTCTTGTTTATAAGTTTTAGCTGCTTCGATTACAGCTTTTTCATTCATCAAAGTATTGTATTCTTCGTCTGTCAATTCAGGATTTGAAAGTTGTGAGTTTATAGCATTCAATTTTGAAGATAATGCCATATCATCTAATTCTGCATATTCTAAAATTTTTGCGGTTGTTGGATCAACTTCAGCATCCTCTGTTGTTGCTTCGTTTTCGCCAATCATTGTTGTATCTTTTGTAGCATCTTCTACTGTTTCAGAGTCACCAGTTGTACCGAATGTATAATCGTCTAAGATATTTTTGTCAATATTGTTTTTTCTATCTCTAATAGCATCTACATCAGGTGTTTCTTCTCCTTCATTATTAGCAAAGAAATTTACTACAGAATCAACTGCAGAACCTAATAAGTCTTTAATAAGATTATTTTTTTCACCATCACTTAAGCCTGCAATATATTTATCAATAGCTTCATCTTCACTCATACCATTTGTTAAATCAACATTATCAGTTTTTGTATCATCCTCGATTAATGATTTAACTTCGTCTTCTACTTTTGCTTTTAAATCATTCTTTTTCAATAAAGTATCAAATGTTAATTCAGTTGCTTTTGGTGCTTGATTTAAACCATTGTGAGAAGCTGCCCATAAACCCATAATAAAAATTCCTTATTTATTGTCCCTAACAATTTTGCTATCGGAATATTTATTTCATGACTTTAGGAAAAAATATAATTTCCCTCACCTCATATCATATCATATCATATCATATAGTGCATTATATCTGTATTTCAGCTATTTTAAATTCGTATTTACAATTGTTTACAATTATGGTTTTGCAAAAAATCAAACCAAACATGTCATTCTGAAAGCGTAAAAATTTGTGAGTGAAACGAACTTAAATTTTGAGCTGTTCAGAATCTTACCAATGGTGAATGGCAAAATTTAACGTTGGTAAGACCCTGAAATAAATTCAGGGTGACATGAAAGGTATGGCAAGACTTAAAATAAAATTTCATAATAAAACAGGGGCGAAGCCTACGGCTTCGCCCCTCTGTTAAATCTCATTTTGTTTGGGTAGAAACCCCAACCTACAATCTTTATTCCGTTGGGCAAGTATGCCCAACCTACATTTTCTACAATGCCATATTTTTAATATCAGTATATGCTGAAATTATTTTATTTCTTGTTTGTAATGCCATTTGCATACTCAAAGATGCTTTTTCTTCTGCAATCATCAAGTCGTGAACGCTTACATCTCCGCCCATTGCAAATTCTTCTTGTGCGGCTTCTGCTGCTAATTTTTTATCGTTAACATCATTCAATCCATTTGAAATTGCTCTTTCAATTTGTTTCATCAAGCCACCAGCTGTATCAGGTGCTGGTTCAGGTTTTTCAGCTTTTGCAACTTGCATGTTCAAAACTTTATCAAAATCTGTTTCTTTTGAAACATCCATTGGTTGATTAAAAGTTGCACTACCTTTTAAAAAATTGTTATAACCTGTTATCGGTTTAAAATTATACCCTTCAACTTGTCCGATAAATTCCATTTCTATACCCCTTAAATTTTTATTTTATTTCCCTTATTTTTTGACTAACTAAATTTGTAATGCTGATTGAATCATTGATTTAATGTTTTCTGCAACAACTGAGTTTGCCTCGTAAGCTTTTGATGCAGAAACCATGTCAACCATTTCTTCTACAACATTGATATTTGGTAAATCTACATACCCATTTTCATCAGCATCCGGATGTGATGGGTCATAAACAGTTTTAATTGGATTTTCTGTTTCATGAATTTGTTCAATTCTTACGCCGTTTGAAACATAACCTTGATTCAAAGCAATACCTGTATTAATATGCAAGTTGCCTGAATTTGGATCAAATCTTGCATCAGGATTATTTACAGAAAAGTTTGATGGACCTCTGTTCATATAATCTTGATAAACGGCAGCAAAGCTAACATCTTTTTTGATATAAACACCTTTTGTGCCATCAGGTTTTCTGGTAGTATTTACGTTTGCAATATTACTTGCAATCGTATCCATTTTTACTCTTTGAGCTGTCATGCCTGAAGCTGCTATATCAAAACTGTTAAAACTCATTTTTACTTACCTACTTACCTTTTAAAATCATTATCTATATTATTGACTCTTTAAGATTTCATTTAATCCTGTAAATGCACGTTTTTCTAAATTTGAAAGAATTACGTACTTTGTACCGGCTTTTGTCAAATCCATCATTTCTCTTTCTAATTCAACATTATTGCCGTCTTGTCCACCCTCTGTAAAAACATCATCCATAACTTGAGGAGTGTAGTTTTTATAAAGATTTGATTGCAAGAATTTTGCTTCTTGCGTTGTCAAACTCTTTGGTGGAGCTGGATTTATAGAACCAACTGCCATAAAGTCTTCAACAGTCTGTGGTGTATATTTGATACTATTTTGACCCTTAATATAGTTTTTTAAGTTATCTTTTTCAATAATATCAGCAAGCTGACTTTCAAAAGCAACTTCTTTTCTTTGATAATTAGGAGTCATAACATTAGCTATGTTTGCAGAAATGGCATTTTGTCTAGCCATTAAGCCGTCTAAACCTAGCTTTGTTATATTCATAGTTCTTGATGTTAGTAAATCTACCATCGAATTTCCCCTTATACAACCATTGGTACGCTAACTTCAAATTGTGTTGAGTCAGCATCTGATTTCAACATTCTCAAATGTCCGTTTTGTTCTTCAATCGTTTTCTTTGAGAAGAATAGTCCAATTCCTGAACCTTTTTCTTTTGTTGTAAATCCTTCATTAAAGATTTGTTCTCTTCTATCAATACTAATAGGTTTACCTGTGTTTTCTACAACAACTGATGCATGTAATTCATCAGACATTGAAGTTTTTACACGGATTTCACCTTTTTCGTCAATTGCCTCAGCTGCATTTTTGATTAAGTTTACCAATACACCGATAAATTTATCTCTGTCAGCTTCTACTTCTACTAAAAGTTCGTTTTCTACTTTTACTTCAATTTCTTTGTCGCCACTTTGTGCGTACACGCTTGCTAATTCACAAGCTTCACTTACCAATTCATTTAATTCGCAAGGTTTAATGTCAGCAGTCTTGATAGATTTTAAATCCATCAATGAATTATTTGCCATTTTTAAGGCTTTTTTAATTGTTTTTAGCTGAGCATTGTCACCTATATTTTTTTCTAATAACTCTGTGTACAAATCAATAATTGAAAGTTGATTTTTTAATTCGTGAGCAACATAGCTTGATTTTTTATTAATAAAATCTAATTGTCTTGTTGCTTCGTCATTTTTAACCATTTCGTCTTGTTCAATTGATGAAATCATTACGTCTTGGTTAATTTCATTCAACATATCTACAACTTTTCTCAAAGATAAGTTCATCAACACGTTATCACGTCTATCTGGTTTGTATGTATCTTGATAATGTTGTAAATTCTTTGTACTGTTTTCCTTAATATAATCGAACGATACGCATAAATCTCTTGAGTTGTACAAGATGTAATATCCTGCTCTATCTCCATTTGGATCAACTACGTCATAATCCCAAATAAAACTTGCACCAAATCTTTCTGTTAATACGTATACAAATTCTGTATTTTCCCAACATTCTTGTTTTAATAGTTCAGAACCTTTTCCAAAATCGTATACATCTACGTTTGCAAATTCTAATCTCTTAATTAAACTTTCTAATCCCTTTTTGTCATTTAATCTGTATAAAACTACCCCTGCTGCCGGTGTGTCTAGAACTGGTTCTAACATTGTTCTTACCATACCAACAATTGTTTGTTTTTGTAATGTTTTATTTTCTTGTATATAAATTAAGTCTTTTAATTTGTTGTTTCTCTTTAATACTACCATTTTCTTTTCCTACCCTTTTATATATTTGTCGTGCCACATATATAATGTAACACGACAAATTGGTACATTATATGAAAGGAACTTTTATTATACCTTTACTAACTGTTTTGTTCTTTTTTTCATAAATCCATTATTGATTGCATATAAAACTGCTTGAGTTCTATCATTTACTTGCAATTTTTGGAAAATGTTGTTTACGTGAGTTTTTACAGTTGTATCAGATATAAATAATTTTTCTGCAACACCTTTGTATGTTACGCCTTGGCATAATAAATCTAAAACTTCTTCTTCTCTTGCTGTTAAGAATGACAAGTAGTTGTCTTCTTGAACTGTTTCTGTTTTTTCTTCGATAACTTGTTGTTGGAAATATTCGAAGAATCTTGAAGTTAAGCTTGATGGTAAGTATACTTTACCGTCTGCTACTTCTTCTAATGCATAAATTAATTGAGCTGATGCCATAGTTTTTAGTACATAACCTTTAGCACCTAATTTCATTGCTCTGAAAATTAAATCTGAATCATCATATCCGCTTAATACTAATACACGCACACCTAAATTCATTTTTTCAATTTCTTGAATTGCTTCTAAACCATTTTTTTCTGGCATATTCATATCCATGATAACAACATCAGGATGATATTTTTTAATTAAACTCATGCCCATTGTTGCATTTGTTGATGTTCCTACAACATTGAACATTCCTTCTGCACTTACTAATTCACTTACACCTGCTAAATGATCATAGTTATCATCTATCAACAATACTTTAGTTTTAGATTTAAATTCACGTCTCATGCGTTTCCCCCAGTCCTTTTCTATATGTCCCTTTATTATTTTTTTCGTTTCTACGTTTTCTACACTATACATACTACATTCTTTTTACGATATAAACATCAACAAAAAGGTTAAATTTAGACCATTTAGAGGTTATAAAAAGATCTAAACCTTTGGATTTAGTTTTGGGATATAAACCAATGTTTACAATACTTTTCATTAATCAACCAATCGTGGTATACTTAATTCAATAAGAGGAGATTATTTATGGAAATTATCATTTTTTTAGTTGGTTTACTTGTCGGAATTACCGTGACAACCATATTTTTCAAGGCTTTTCAAAAGTCCTCTAAATCTATGACTGATGAACTCGTAAACCAAATGAAACTTCAATTCGAAAATACAGCTAATAAGATTTTTAAAGAAAGTAGCGAGGAGTTTTCTAACGTAAATAAAGAAAAACTTGAAGACTTTTTCTTAAAATTTAAAGAAAAAATTGAAGATTTTCAAAAAAGAACAGAAGAAAATTTTAAAGAAGAAACAGTTAAATTTACTCGTTTTGACGAAAATATAAAATCATTTTTAGAAGCTGGTAGCCAAATTTCTCAAAACACAAACTCTCTTATTTCTGTTATGAAATCTGATAACAGAACTCAAGGTCATTGGGGCGAAGTCGTTTTAGAAAGAGTTTTAGAAGCTTCTAATTTGCGTAGAGATGAAGAATTTTTAATCCAAAAAAGTACTGGTGATGGTAGACCTGATGCCATAGTGCTTTTACCTGAAAAAAAATGCGTAATGATTGATGCTAAAACATCTTTCTCTTCTTGGTATGAATACCTAAACGCAGAAGACGACGAAACCAGAGCCGAAAAATTAAAAGAATTTAAAGACTCTACAAAAGCACATATCCAAGGGCTTACAAAACGTGATTACAGTACTTATGAAGATTATACAGGTTGCGGATATATCTTAATGTTTATTCCTATCGAAAGTTGTTATTCTCTAATGTTCTGCGAGGATTGTACTCTTTGGGAATATGCTTGGAAAAACAATGTTATGCCAGTTTCACCATCAACTCTTCTTGCAACTTTGAAAATTATCAACTCAATGCTTGTCGTTAACAGACAAAAAAACAATTCTGTAGAAATCTCAAGATTGTGTTCAAAAATGCTTGATAAATTTGCAGAAATGACAAAAGACGTATTGAATGCAAGAAAATCAATCGCAAACGCTTTAACAAAATTACAAGGTAAAGACAATATCATAACAAATATTGAAAAAATCCAAGACCTTGGAATTACCATGACAAAAGCAATTCCAACGCTACCTGATGAAACAGAAATTTCTGATGAGACTAAATAAAATTTTCAATAAAAAAGGACTTTTAAAAAGTCCTTTTTTTATTAACTATTGATTTTCATTCTCTTTATTAAGAGCTTTTCTCAATTCAGTTGGAGAAACACTTACACCAACTTCTTTTGCAATCTCACTCACTAAATCATACGTTATTTGCTGATTATTACTTTTTATTGCATCAACAATTTTTGATACTTCAGGCGAACCTGATTTCATACTTTCAACAATTTTTGCAATAACAGAATTTACTTTCTTTTCTGGAGTATCTGTTTGAGAGAAAAGATAATTTTGTTTAGTAAATTCAACGCTTGGAGTTATAGTTGCTTTGTTTGTTGTAGTAGTTTCTGCAACACTTGAAGTATCATTTGTTTCGTTACTATATACTACATTGTTACTTGTAACATTTCCAAACAAGCTAGGAGTTGGTGCTGAATATGCTCTATAATTTGAGCCAGCACCATACGTAGGGTCATCTGTTCTTACTACAAGGTTATCAACATTTTCTGGTACACTCGTTTCAGGATTGTATGGTTTACCCTCTCTGTAAGGGTTTGTATAAACAGTTTCGCCATCTCGTTGTGCATATTCAGTCCAAGTCTTATCATAGAATAATTGCAAATCTATCTTCATACTTGTAAGAGAGTTTTCTATAGCATCTAAAAGACCTATCACAACATTGTACTCATTTATACCATTTGCATAATCTTCCATTGTTAAACCATCTACAAGATTAAGACTTCTAGTTCCGTCTTCTTCAAGTTTATAGTATTTTGAGTGAAATGCTTCCTTTTGTGCTTCAATTTCCATTCTTTTTTGGTTAATTTCACCAATTTTCTTAGAAACTATATTATATTGGTCTTCAACATTAGTATGTACTTCTGAAGTACATACAACACCGCCACCTGCTTCGGCATCTTTTTTCAATGTATCTTGAATGCCTTTTTCTATTACACTTGCATAATTCTTCATTGCATCCAAGAATTTTCCAACAATAGATTCTTTACCATTTTTCTTGTAATTTTCATATTCTTCAACAAATTTGTCAAAAGAAGTTGAATCAACTACTGATAAATCAACAGTATCAACCATTTTCTTTAAATTTTCTGTGGAAGATTTATCAGTAAAATCTGTAGTCTGTAATTTATAAGATAATTCTTTTGCATCATCTATCTGCTGTTTAACTTTTGAATAATCTACACCCGAATTATATGAACCTATACCATTTGATAATGACATTACAATACTCCTAAATATATTTTAATCTTATTTATATCATCGGATAAACATTTTTAAAACTTTAATCAATTATAAGAATACCTTTATATTCTGTTACATAAAAAAAGTCCCCGTTAAAAACAGGAACTTTTTTATTTTATAAATATTTAAACTATTAATACTCTAAGTTAATTTGAGAGAATTGAATAATTTTATTTTTACCACGTCTTTTAGCGTTGTAAAGAGCATGCTCTGCATATCTGATGATTGTATTAGCATCTTCTTCAACGTTTGGTAAGCATGGGTAAGTTGAAATACCACCTGAAATTGTGATTGGGTGTCTTTCTTCTTCACCAGCTGGAATAAATTCCATTTTTTCAATATCTCTTCTGAATCTTTCAGCAAATAAGAAGGCATTGTCTTCAGATGTGTTTGGAAGAATTAAGATAAATTCTTCATCACCGTATCTAGTCAATACATCTTCTTTTCTTACCATTTGTTTTAATTTTTCAGCAAGATTCTTTAATAGAACGTCACCCCATTCATAACCATACATATCGTTTACAACTTTAAAGAAGTCAATATCAAATAACAAGCATGATAATGGAGTTTTGTAACGTCTTGCACGAGCAATTTCTTGGTCTAAACGTTCTTGTAAGTATTTTCTATTATGTAAACCTGTTAATTCGTCTGTTGTTGAAACTTTATTGATTTTATCTTTGTATTCTTTGATTTTCAACATTGAACGAACTCTGATAATTAATTCGTCTTTGTTTACTGGAGCTGAAATAAAGTCATAGCTTTCTGCTCTAACTGTAACGTCTGTAAATACAGGACCTACAAACAATACAGGAACTTTGAATTTTGTAACCATTAATTCATCTTTTAAATTTGGTACATCTTCAATGATGATTAAGCTAGGAACTACGCCCTCGTAATCTTTTAATGTATCAGCTGCTTCAACACGAACATTGATATCTTCGATACCTTGCAACATTTCCATTAATGTTGATTCGTTTTTTGTTGTATAAATTGCAATATTACTCATTTAACTCTCCATCTGTTACTAGTTGATGTCTTTTTAATTATATATTAATAATATAAAAAATACAATATGTAAACTATTAGTTTGATAGCACAAACACCGCTTCTTCCGCAAACAAATTCGGAAGAAGTCGAACTAATTTATCTTTTCTAACCTTTGAATGATTTAAATAAATTGATTTCAATATCTTCATATTGTTATTTTCTGTAAATTCAAAGAAATCCTTAATTGTTAAAAGGTGAATATTTGGGGTATTGTACCATTTGAAAGGTAACATTTTTGACATAGGCATTTTACCATTCAAAAGCAAATACAATCTAACTCGCCAGTATGCAAAATTTGGAAAACTTACAATAGCTTTTTTACCAACCCTTAGCATTTCTTTTATTACAAAATCAGGATGTTCTGTAGCTTGAACAGTCCTATTTAAAACGACATAATCATATTCTTTATCAGAAAATTGAACAAGACCCTCATCAATATCACCTTGAATTGTACAAACACCTTTTTCAATGGAATTAATCACAGAATCCTGATTAATTTCAATACCTTTTCCGTAGACATGCTTTTCATCTTTCAACATTTTTAATAGAGTTCCATCACCACAACCCAAGTCAAGAACCTTTGATTTTTCATCAACAATCTCGGTAATTATTGAGTAGTTAAGATGCAAACCCCTATTATTTTCCATTAGTTTTTATTTCCAATCTATTATAAACTTCTGAATTTATTGCAGCACCAACTAATATAAGAATTGAAGTATAGTATAACCAAACCATTAATACTGCAAAAGCCCCAATCGTACCGTATACAAAGTTATATGTGTGCAAGCTGTTAACATAAATCGCAAAACAGCCAGAGCCAATTAACCAAGAAATACAGAAGAAAAATGTTCCAGGAACAGTACTCTTAAGTTTCAATAACTCTGAACCTTTTAAATCCGGTAACAACAAATATTGCAAAAATCCCATTATATATAATGCCCCAAAAGCGATTGGCCAGCGTAAAAACATCCACATTGAAGCAAATTCTTGTGCTAAGCCTAAATATGTAACGCAAAAATTGATAATAATTTTACCAAAGATAATCAAATTTATTGTCAAAAATAAAACTGCAGTATTTACACAAACCATTAAAAAGGCAACCGCTCTTGTGTACAAAAACGAACGAGTTTCACCGATTTTATAAGCCCTATTCAAACCTTTAGCAAGAATAGCAATCATATTTGTTGTTAAAAAACAAGTAATAACAAAGCCTAAAGCTGCCCAATATCCACCTTTATCATAAAAGATAACTTCTTTTAAAACGGTTTGAACCAAACTCATCGAATCCCCTGGCATAATTTGTGACATAAAAGAAAAAATTGGATGCATAAATTCATGTTTACCTACCCATCCAAAAATACCTGTTAAAAACAATATTAATGGAAAAATACCTAAGCAAAACATGTAGCTCATTTCGGAAGCCATGCCAAAGAAATCATTATCTACAACAGATTTTATTAATCTTTTTAAATATACAATAAGCCTTTTCATTAAAATTCCTGTTTATGAATTTGGTTAACAATCTTCTTAACAGCATCCTCTGCAGAAGCTTTTATAGTACAACCAGCAGCGAATTTATGTCCACCGCCATTGAAAGTTTCACAAACCTTTGCAATATCAATATGTTTACTTCTCATAGAGGCTTTGAATACTTTATCACCAATTTCTTTCAAAACAAAAGAAACTTCTGTTGTATTTATAGAACGTAAAGTTTCTGCAATACCGTCAGTATAATCACCCTTTGCATTGAATTTATCCAAATCCTTTTTATAAACAATCAAATACGCAATCTTATCATCATCCATAAATTGTGCTTTATTTACACAATAATTTTGGAATAAAACAAGACCTTTCGATTTATTTTCATAACATTTTTTATAAACATCAACTGGTTTAACGCCCATTTCCACCAATTCTGCTGCAACTCTTAGAGATTCTGCAGAAGTATTGTCAAATCTAAATGCACCAGTATCAGTAAGAATTGATGTATACAAACTTAATGCAACTTTTTCATTAAATCTCCAGTTCAATTCTTTTGCAAATTCATAGATTACTTCACCAGCAGAGCTTGCATCACCTTTTACAAGAGCAAAATCACCATAACCATTATTTGTTTTATGATGATCTAAATTAATTGTAAATTTAGCCTTGTCAAAAAGAATTTGAGCATCCATTAATCTATCTAATGCAGCTAAATCAACGGCAATAACCAAATCATAAACCATAGATTTATCAACCTCATCTAAAGTTTTGATTTCTTTAATATGTGGAAGATATTGATATATAGATGGAATATGAGATAAAGCCAACATGCTAGGTTTTTTCTTAAAATTCTCCTGCAATAATTCACACATAGCAGTCATAGAACCTAGTGCATCGCCATCTGGATTTATATGTGTTACAATAAGTATATTCTTTGATTTGTTTATAATATCATTCAAGTCAGTTAAATTCATAGATATTATTTTACCACGAATAAAAATGTAGAAAGATTTATATGAAAAAAATTTTATATTCAAATTTTGAGGGAATAGACGATATATTAGGCGACATGCTTAATACAGACGCAAAACCTACTAAAAAATATAAAAAGAAAAGTGATGATTTAGATTTTCAAGATTTGAATAACACAACAAAAAACTTAATCAAAAAAGCAATAAACAGAAAAACTCTCTACAAATTTTGGAATAAAGCAGTTGGAGAAAAATTTGGAAAAATGTCATTTCCTTATGGCATGACAGCGAATTATACAATGATTATCGCATGCAAAAACGCAATTGTTGCCCAAGAATTAATATTAAAAAAATTAGATATATTGGAAAAACTTCAACCTTATGTAAAGTCTTTAAATATGACTGTTAAGGATTTTAAGTTTGACCCTAAAAAATGGGATAATGAATATATTGTGGAAAAATAAGTATAAAAAAAGAATGGCGAAGCCAAAGGCTTCGCCATTCTTTTTTTATTAACTAAAGTATATGTTTATCTATCTCTCAATTTAGCTAACAAGTTCAAGATTTCAATGTACAACCAAACAAGAGTTACCATTAAACCAAAAGCTCCATACCATTCAAAGCTTTTGTCCATTCTATTTTCGTTTGCTCTTTCGATAAAATCAAAGTCTAAAATCAAGTTTAATGCAGCGATTGCAACAACTACTAAGCTAAAGCCAATACCGATTGAACTAGATGTAAAGATAAATGGAATACTTTTACCAAAGAACATACCAATCAATTGTACTAAGTAAATACCTGCAATTGAGAAGGTTGAAATTAAAAGTACACTTCTAAATTTTTCTGTAGCTCTAATCAATTTCATTTGGTATAAAACAAGCATTACACCGAAAGCCATAAATGTTGATGCAACAGCTTGAATAGCGATTCCAGGGAATTGAGTTTCGATATAAGCAGTTGTACCACCTAGAATTAAACCCTCACCAATCGCATAAATCGGTGCAGCAATACTGATTGCTTTTCTGCTAAACATACATACCAAAAACGCAACAATACTAACCGCAAAACCAGCCATTGTAAGCATTGCAACTTGGTCAGTATAGCCTTGGAAGAAGGCTCTCCAAATATAAAAACTTGACATTAATAAACAAATTAACAAGAAACCTGTTTTGTTAATTACACCTTGAATTGTCATAGGAACGCCTGTGTAAGTTGAAGTATCACTTTTTATAGCGTTTTCTGAAAACATTGGATTTGACATAAAATATCTCCTTTTAAAATTTAATCTCTCTTTATTGATATTTAACATTATATCTTAATATTTTTCTTTTTGAAAGAAATTAACTTTTTTTTAATGTAAAATGTTTCTATGATATACGAAACATTTAAAACTTTTTTGAAAAACTATGGAAAAGGCAAACTTGGAAGCATTTACTTTTTCATTTTCTTATCAATAATCGCTGGGTGCATGGAATTTGTAGGTATCGCACTTATTTATCCATTTATCTTAATGATTATTAATCCTGATTTAGTAACAAATAATGAACTTTATCAATCAGTAACTAGAGTTTTGCCAATAGATAATGTTTCTTTAAACACTTTTCTTATTGGCTTGAGTGCAATTTTAATTTTCGTTGTCAAAAATATTTATATGATGGGTACAATTTATTTTCAAAATAAATTTATCGTGGGTTGGAAAAACGACTTAACTGCAAAATTTATGAAATATTATCTTTATGCATCATACAAGGATAATATGCAAACTCCAGCATCAGAAAAGATTTATAACCTTACAATCCTTATTGGACAAGTTCTTGACGGATATGTTTTGAGAACTCTAAATATTATTATAAATGTTATTATTATTTCTATAATTTTATTATTACTTTTAATAAAACTTCCGCTAACAGCAATTATTACAACATTGTTCTTGTATGTAATGATGAAAATTCAAAATAAATTCTTCAAAACTAAAACAAATGAAATTTCAGCAGAATTAGCAAGAACTTCAGTTGATAACAATAATAGCATTATGGAATGTATTAAAAACTTCAAAGAAGTTAAGATTTTAGGTATTGAAGATTATTTTTATAATAGATTTAGAACAAACCAAGCAAAATATAACCAAACAATGCTTAAGAACAATTATTATACATTAATTCCACCTTATATTATTGAAACATTAATTGTAATAACGTTTATATTATTTGCTTTTATAATAACTATCCAAAACTTAGCCGACACAACAAAGATTTTGGCATCTTATGGCTTGGTTGTAATGGCGATTTTCAGAATTGCTCCACCATTGAATAGAATACAAAGTGCTTTTAACCAAATCAATGCAACAAAAAGATTGATGGATAAATTGAACGAATATGCTACTTTGTACAAATTTGATGATAAAGATTTACCTGAATTAGAGGCACAATTACCGCCTCTAAAATTCAAGGAGAGCTTAAAACTTGAGGGTATAAACTTCCAATATAAAGAAAATAAACCTGTTATTAAGAATTTAAATTTAGAAATAAAAGCAGGCGAATTTATCGGTATTATTGGCGATTCTGGAGCTGGAAAAACAACTTTGGCAGAAATCATTATGGGATTGTTACCAGCAGATTACGGCAATATAACTTTAGATGACATATTTATAAATCAAAGAAACTTTTTCTCTTTGAGAAAAATTATCGGATATGTTCCGCAAAACATAAACTTAGTTGATGGCTCATTTGCAAGTAATGTAGCATGGGGAATTGACCCTATGGATATTGATTATAGACTTGTAGAGATTGCATTAAGAAGAGCTCAACTTTGGGATTATGTTGAAACCTTTGAAGATAAGGCAGATGCTAAGGTTATAATAGGTTCTAACGGATTATCACAAGGTCAAAAACAAAGACTTGCAATCGCAAGAGCGTTGTATAGAAACCCTGAAATATTAATTTTTGACGAAGCAACATCAGCTTTGGACATAAAAACAGAGAATGAAATTACAGAAATGTTAAAAGAGTTTAAGGGGAAAAAGACAATAATTGCTATTGCACATAGACTATCAACACTAAAAATTTGCGATAGAATTGTGTACTTAAAAAACGGTGAAATCGTTGATACTGGTACATTTAAAGAGTTGAGTTCTTTGTATAAAGAAATTGATACTTTAATAAAAATGAGCAATATAAAAAATTAAATACTTTACAAGAAAAAAATTTTTGTATATAATAATAACACAACCTTTGGAAACAAAGGTAAAGACCAAAAGAGAAGTTCCGAGAATGCTTGAAATAAGCCTAATGGAACGGGAAAAGACTTAAAGCAATTTAAGATTTAAGAAATATTCCTCAGTAGCTCAATGGCGGAGCAACCGGCTGTTAACCGGTAGGTTGTTGGTTCGAGTCCAACCTGGGGAGTATTTTTTTTGCACAAAAATAAGAATCGGCTTACTGCCGATTTTATTTTTGGTTTAATATTACTTTTGGTTGAGATGAGAACCAACGGTGAGAGTCCAGCGTGAGTGAGCAGAGGGCGAAGACTTGAAGATTTTGAAAAATATAATTTTGAAAAATCTTCAATCGTAGACCCGTTTAATGCGAACGAACAAGAGAACCTGGGGGAGTATTTTCATGCTAAAACAGGTTAAAATAAAAAGAGTGGAAGCCAATTTCCACTCTTTTTATTTTTATTAATTATATTGTACTTTAAACTGGTAATTTATATCTTAAAATCAATAGGCAATTGTGTTTTAAGAGGTTCTAATATTGAAGAACCTTATATACGTTAACCCATTTAGTATATTTTTATGATATAAGAATATTATGTTAAACGATAAATTTTTATGCGAATTAAGAGAAGCATACAAAGATATAACAAGTGATAAATCTTGGGTGACAACACTTTTATTGTGCATGTTTGGTGGTTGTTATGGTTTGCATAGATTTTATACTCGTAAGAATAAGAGTGCAATATTTCAACTATTGCTATCAATATCAGTCATAGGATTACCTATATCTATAGTATGGATGTACTGCGACCTGTTTCAAATACTCTACAACAATTTTGCAGATTATGATGATAAAATGTTAGACAAAAATATTACAAGAAAATCTGTTACTTTGCTTACATTCTTTTTAGGGTATTTAGGTTTTACTGACTTTTACATAAAAGACTACAAAAAAGGTTTAATTAAATTTTTATTGTTTATTAGTTGTTTTGGCACATTTATTTCTATTATATGGAACTTAATAGATTTACATTTAATATGTTTCTCAAAAAAGAGTGCCAATAAGTATTCAGGATTAAAAAACAATTTTGATACAAAAATATGCTTGTTATTATTGCTATTATCATACATACCTTTAATAATATTATTTTGTTACTTATGTCAATCTCCAATGCAGATAGCAAATCATATAAATAATACTTGGGTAGAGCTTGTAACTTTAATCAAAAGTATAATCAAATGGATATTAAAAGTACTATTTTATTGTTTATGTGGAATTTTAGCAATTGTTGCTATTATTGGAAGCATAAGCGACAGCTCTAAAACAAATAAGAAAAAGACGAAAGAAAAATCTAATACTAATAATAAATATCAGTATGCCATTGTTTCTTATCAACTTGACGGTCAAATATTTTCTTTTAAAGTAAATGAAATATACGAAACAAATCTTGATAAAGCAATATGGGTAACAGATGCAAAAGGTTTTAATAAACAAGCCAAATTTATGAGTATTAACAAAATAACATTTGCAGATTATAGTCGCAGTACTTTACCTGATTATCGTTTAAAGAAAGATTTTTATAAAAAATAAAGAACTATATCTAATGAGATTACTGAAAATACTGTTTTAAATCAACAGATTCCCCTACTTTTTCCCATACGGCTTTCTTTGTTTTATCTGAAAATTCTCTATTAAAAGTATATATGCCTTTGAACTTATATCTCCAAGAACCTGTTTCATCCTTATATTTAGGAAAAACAATCCTTACTTCATTTTTTCTATCATAAGTGTAAAACTCATCGTTGTCTTCTTCCGTTTCGTAAATAAATTTTCCATCAAGACTTATTTCATTTTGGTATCTGTTGCCTTTAAAATCAGTATCTTCTAGTTTTAGTTTAGGACACCAAACATGTTCTTCTGCAGTATTTGTTCTAAAATAACATTTTTGAGTGCCTCTGTATCCTTTATTAAACAAATCCGATACTTCCTGTATTGTTCTCAAACTCACATTATCTCTACACTCTATTTTGCCAAGTTTAATATAATCTTCAGGTGATTTATCACAGCAATTCCAAGGCTTGAATTTATCACCTAATTCTAAAATTCTTTTGTTAATGAGTGTTATTATATTATCAATCTGTGAGTTTATATCCTCTATATTTTTAGACACATCAATTCTCAACTCTTCTAATTCATAGTACACAACCTCACCAAGAGCAATGAGTTTTTCGTCTATCCGTTTCTTTCGGTCAAGAACTTCTCTTGTTCTTGCTTTGTCAGCTTCTTTTTGTGAAAAATGGTGGGGTTCATCTATTTCAATGGATAAGTTAATTTGAGGGAAATACAAATCTGCTAATGCTATTTTTCCATCTTCTTTTCTTTTAAACATTTGCTGTGTGATAATTTGAACATCGTTCCTGTTCAATAAATGATAAATCCTAGTTATACAATAGTTTTCATATTTTTTATTAAAAGTTCTTCTCAATTGATTTGCAACGTATTCTTTCTTATCCATTTTAATTATTCCTTTTAATGTCATTTTATTATAAATTATTACAAACAACAAGTAGCTAAGGCATATCTCCATACACACTCTTTATATCCTTGCAACCTATAGAAGAAATCCATAGGAGTGTTGAGAATAGTTTTTTTAAATCTTTTCAAAAAAGTTCGATTTTGGCACGGTTCGAAGAGTATTTTTTTATGCAAAAATAAGAATCGGCTTACTGCCGATTTTATTTTTGGTTTAATATTACTTTTGGTTGAGAGGATAACCAACTGTAAAAGCTTTTATTTCAAACTTTCTCTATACAGTTGATAATTATGCAAATCTCTAAAATTCCAATTTACATCTCTTTTAACGATTTTTGCAGGATTACCTGCCAATACAACATTTGACTCATCAAATTTTTTAGTCACAACACTTGCCCAACCAATGATGCTATCATTAGAAATTTTTGTATTTTTACCAATTTTTACATCTTTTCCTATCCAAACATGGTTTCCAATTTCAATTTTGTCACTAAAGTTTTTAGGGTTACCATCTAGATCTGTAACAGTATGAACATCTGTACACCAAATATCTATACCCCAAGAAATCATACAGTCATCGCCTATAGAAATTGAGGTTTCGCTATCTTGTAGAAATAATCTTGCCCCACAAATTATTATATTGTCACCAATATTTACTTTACAGTTATTAGCTTCTCTTTTAACCCCTGGAGTTAGCGTGTCTTCTGGCGGATTACCGATATTTATTGTTAAACCTGTTAAACCTATTGTGTCATTTACTGGATAGAAAATTTTACCTAAATTTATATCATTATTATTTCCAAATACAGCAATCAATAAGCCTTTTAAATTATCAAAAATTTCTTCCGTATCAACTTTTAATTTTACAATATTATTATCACCAACTAGCGAGATGAAAGGACAACTTTCTTTTTCAATTTCTGAACCGTCTTTAAGTTTTAAAATAATTTTATTTGCCATGATTATCTCCTTTTTTAATTATTTTAATTATAAAACTTGAGAGCAACTCTCAGTCAAGCATAAAAATTTTAGGCTTTTTGTAGTAGGACAAGATTCAAAAAATCTTATAGAATATAACTATGATTTGTCGACGTGCTATAAACAAAAAAGAGTATATCCATATAATCATGGTTGCTTACAATCGTGAACCAATTTTTGTTGAAAACATTGGCTTACTTAAAGAGGCTTTTAAAAACACGTCTGAACATTATGAGTTTGAAATCGTAGCACTTTGCGTTTTACCAAATCATATTCACTTAATTATAAGTCCAAATGATAACAAGGATTGTCCAAAGATTATAAAGGCAATACAGTATTATTTCACAAAAGAATATGACGATGGAGAACAGGAAGTTCAAGCTTACGGTTATCCGCATAAGAAAGAAAAATTAGTTTTCCAAAAACGACATTATGAGCATACGCTTGTAGGGGAAGACGAATTGAATAGACACTTAGATTATGTCCACTACAACCCCGTAAAACATGAACTCGTAAAAAATGTTAAAGACTGGGAATATTCATCTTTCAACAAGTTTGTAAAAAAAGGTCTTTATCCAGAGGATTGGGGAACAGAAGAAGATATTGAAAGCATTTCAGATTTAAATTTTGAATAATTTTTTTACTGAAATTTTAGATTATTATGATAGATTTTCAAGAATTAAAAAATAAGGGTTTCAAGTTTCATCAAGAAAACAATTTTGATGAGGCTGAAAAATGCTATTTGCAAGCATTAGAAATTAACCCAAATAACGCTGAAACACATAATTTAATTGGGCTTTTAAAGCTACAACAAAATAAAATCGAAGATGCCATTAATTGGATAAAAAAAGCTATTTTGATAGAAGAAAACGCATATTTTTATGAAACACTTTTTCAAGCTTTAACTTTTCAGGAAAAGTTTTCTGAAATTATTAAATATGAAAACGATGTGGCAGAATTTTTGGATAGAGAATTTTCTCTAAATTTTTATCTTGCACTTGCATATAAAAATTTAAATAAAATTGAAAAAGCCATATATTATTATAAAAAGGCAACAGAATTAAATCCAAATTCTTATGATTGCTGGTTTAATCTATCTCACCTTTATAGCATTAAGGGTGAAACTTTTAAGGCATTAGACACTCTAAAAATTTGTCAAAAATTAAATCCAACAGATAGCGAAACAGAATATTTTCTATCACTAGCTTATATGCGAGTTAAAGATTATGATAACGGATTAAAATGTTTTGAGAAAAGATTTTGCAAGGAAGTTGCATTTTTGACTCAAAACAAAACTTTTCCAAATAAAGCAACACGAGAAAATCTTTGGAAAGGCGAAGATATAAAAGACAAAAGTATTTTAGTATATTATGAAGCTGGTTTTGGCGATGTGATAATGTTTGCAAGATATTTGCCACTTTTAAAAGAGCGTTGCAAAAAAATAATTTTACATATTCAAAAACCTCTGAAAGCCTTGTTTGAAGAAAACCCTCAACTTGGCGTGGATGAAATAATTGATGGCTTTGTACCAGAAAACGAAATAGAATTTGACGTACATGTGCCAATGTTGAGCTTACCATATTTACTGGGTTTAAAAGGTGCTAATGTTTTCACAGGGCATGAGGGCTATATTAAACCTAATTTAGAAAAAGTTGAAGAATACAAGAAAAAATATTTTGATAATGACAAGGTAAAAATTGGCATAAAATGGCAAGGAAACACGTATTACGATAAGGATAGAGTTATTCCGACAGAAGCCTTTTATCCTTTGATAGAAGTTCCAAATACGCAGTTTTACTCATTCCAAACAGAAGAAGGCTCAGAAGAGGTTAAAAAATTAACTGATAGATACGAGGTTGTTGATATTGGAAAAGATTTAAAAGATTTTGCAATGACTTCAGCAACTTTATCAAATCTTGATTTGGTAATCTGTAACGACACCTCTTTGGTACATCTTGCTGGAGCTTTGAATATTCCGTGCTATATACTTTTACCTTATGAGGTAAATTGGCGTTGGCATACTGATTTGAGTGTGTGTGACTGGTACGATAGCGTAAAACTTTTCCGCCAAAAAGAAATCGGCAACTGGAACGGAGTTTTTGAAGAAGTTTTAGAAGAATTAAAATAGTAAATCCTCACACGAGCAGAGGTTTTCTCCTCGCCACATTTTTGCTTGCAAAAATAGGGGAATGTAGGTTGGGGTTTCTACCCCAACAAATCAGAGTGAACTTATTCATTCTCACAAATCTTGCCATACCTTTCATGTCACCCTGAATTTAGTTCAGGGTCTTACCAACGTGGAATTTCTACATTCACCATGGGTAAGATTCTGAAACAAGTTCAGAATGACAGTAATTTTACTTATTCCCTCGCCCGTTTACGGGAGAGCGGATTGTTGCCAGAGAGCGAAGTGCTTTTGCGAAGCAAAACACGTAGACTCGTTTAACGGCAACAACCAAGCAGGGTTAGGGTGAGGGATTTGTAAAATCCGTCGAGGTCCTGAAATAAATTCAGGACGACATGCACTCATACGTCATTCCGAACTCGTTTCGGAATCTTGACGGTTCGAACCTATATCAACTGCAACGCTATACTTGGGTTTTGGTTTGCAGTTGACAAGAATGCAGAAGTTGTTTGTTGTAGGATTTGGTTTTTAATAAAATCAGAAGCTTCTTTTGCAATGTCGGCATCCTTAATATGAGAATTAGCAGAAGCAAGAGAAATACGTTGTACTTCTTGATATTCCATAATATTTTCTAATCTGCTTTGTGTAGCACCGATTTCTGTCATTTTTGCCATAACTTTGTTCATCATAGCGTCGATTTTATCTATTGAATTACGAGCAGAAAATTCATCCAAAACAGAAATATTAAAATCACCTAATTCAAATCCTGTATCTATCTCAATAACAGAATTTTTGGTACTATCGATACCAATTTGGATATTAAATCTGCAATAATCTGTTGTACTCTTGCTACCTGGTGTTGGTGTTGGTGTTGGTGTTGGTGTTGGTGTTGGTGTTGGTGTTGGAGTAGGGGTTGGTGTTGGTGTTGGCTTAGGTTTAAGTGATGGATCATATTTTATTTGAGTATCGTTTACCTCGCTATTGCCTACGGCTGGAAGTTCAGCTCCCCCAACAGTTTTATTATTTTTATATTCATTGTTTTCAAGTTTAGCATCTGTGCCAATTGCACCTGCAAAACCTGCAAATCCACCAATATAATTGTATGAAGATGATTCTATATTTCCAGTAGTCTGACAAAAGATTACCGAACCAAGTTTTATTTCACCAGCAAAACCGCCAATTCTACTACCAGCAGAGACAACTGTTACATTTGAAGAACAATTTTTTATTACTGCTCCTGAGGCTTCCATGCTACCAATAAAACCACCGCAACCAGCATCGGCTACAACTTTTCCATCAGATGAACTATCTGATATTTCAATAGCTCCAGTACCATAAACAATGCCAATTAGCCCTCCTACACTACCAGTACCGTTAATATTTACGATTGCATTAGAATTTTGTATAACACTTTTTTTATTTTCACTTGAATCAATCTGTCCGACTAAGCCTCCAGCATTGTAACTAGTTCCAGATACTTTACCATTAATAAAACAGTTTTTAATATTTGAGTTAGTTGCGTGTCCAACCAAACCCCCTACATATTTATTTCCTTTTATATTAGCGTTATCAAGTTTAAGGTTACTTATTGTTGCTCCATCAATATAGCCAAAAAGACCACTATAATCTTTATTGCTATCAACTATTAAATTTGAAATAGTATAACCTTGACCGTCAAAAATGCCATTAAAACCAGTAAAATAATCTCTACTTCCGATTGGCGTAAAGTTTGTAACTCCTTCATTTGCCATGTCTATATTTTTTGTTAATACAAAAGTTCTATTGGATGTATCTTTACCCGTATTAGCTAATAACGCTAAGTTTTCCAAATCCTTAGCTGAATTTATGGTAATTGTTAGCCCATTAGTATCATCCCAATCAATCGCTCCAGTACTAATATCAGCCATACTTATTTTGTTAGAGTAAGTAGCAATACCATTATTTGATGTATCAAATAACATTACTGGTTGATTAGCGGTTTTGTTTATTTGGGTTGTGGTTTCTGTTTCTTGTTCTGTTTGAAATAAATTTTTACCATTAAATTCTGTTGTGTTTTTAATACGGTAAATTTCTTCTGTTAGTCCGTCGATTTCGGCTTGCATAGCTTTTCTTTCGTCTTCGCCGTAAGTTCCATTACTTGCTTGTTCAGAAAGGTCACGCATACGTTGTAGCATTGAATTTATGTTTGATAGAGTTCCGTTTGCAGTATCCAACATACTTTGACCCATTTGAGCATTATCTTTTGCAACGTCATAAGAACTCATTTTGTATTCTAGTTTTGTAGAAATAGCACTACCTGCAGCGTCGTCCTTTGCTGAATTAATGCGTAAACCTGTTGATAATCTTTCTAACGCAGTATTCATTTTGTTTGTAGATTTATACAAACTGCGTTGAGCGATTATTGATGACATGTTAGTGTTGACTGTTATTGACATTCAACACCTACTTTCTCTTTGTCATTGCGAACGAATGTGAAGCAATCCAAGAAAAATTTATTTTGGTTTGCTTCGTCACGATGTTCCTCGCAAAGACGTGAAACGCTGAATTTATCCATTCGGCGTTGGTAAGACCCTGAAATAAATTCAGGGTGACATTTATTAATAATTTCTTCCCCAATTACACCTACACACGCAAGAATACAACCTAATTCTCGTTTTAGGTTGCAAAAATATACAGATTGCATTGTGTAGTTGTTTAGAAATTCCATTTCTATTCTTTTTCTCTCGAGATTGATTTGTGCTAGCTTGGGTAAAAATAAAATACAAATACGTATCTGTTGTGATTTGCGAAATCCGTCGAGATGCTGAGTCAAGCTCAGCATAACATGCGTGCATACTTCATTCCGAACTTGGTTCGGAATCTTGATGGTTCAAGCAGTTACAGTATGCCCAACCTACTATTGTGCCATATTGTCAAATTACATGTCACCCTGAAGCGTGATTTCTGAATATACAAATAAATCTAGTATATTCAGGGTCTTACCAACGTGGAATTTCTACATTCACCATGGGTAAGATTCTGAAACAAGTTCAGAATGACATGGGAGAGTATAGCCCTGCCACATTTGTTGACACTAGGGGTATGACATATTGCTATGACAATACTAACGCATTTCTATTTACCGTTAATGTTTAACGGTACTCCAAAACATATTATTTTGCTATTTATCGGCATATATTTTGGGATATGTATTTGTAGTATTTATTTCTACATCCAAAAAGATACTACATTTTTCCCATGTTCACCTCATCTAAATAGATGAGAAATTTTAAAAGTTTATTGTATAATTAATTTATCATTTAATTTTTAGGAGAAATATGGAAAAGATTCAAAGCAAAAAAGATTTTATCATTAGATTAGTAGTATTTATTTTAGGTATGTTTGTAAGCTGTTACGGTATTGCAATTACCACAAGAAGTATGCTTGGTACAACACCAATCGCATCACCATATTACGCTATTTCGTTATTCAATATTAAATACTTTGATTTCGGAATGTGTGCATTCATATTTAATGCTCTATTCTTCTTAGGTCAAGTATTAATCTTACGCAAAAAATTTCCACCTGTTCAAATCGTTCAATTACCAATCGCTCTTGCAACAGGTTTATTCATATCATTAAGCATGTATTTAACTCAATTTATCCACGCAGGTGCTTACTGGTGGAACATTTTACTTATTATAATTGGTTCAGCAATTATCGGTCTTGGTATTGCGATGGAAGTATGGGCAGATTTAACTTATATGCCTGGTGATGGACTTGTTAAAGTAATTTACGAGGTTTCAAAACTTAACTTTGGGGTTGTTAAAGTTACTTTTGACGTAACTCTTGTAGTTATGGCAATGTTAATAACATACTTTGGTTTAGGCGAAATCTTTGGTCAATGCGTTCGTGAGGGTACTTTGATTTCTGCTTTAACAGTTGGTATTTTTGCCGATATGTTTTTAAAACTTATGAAATACAAAAAACAATAAAATGATTTCTAATAACATAGATAAATACATTGAAAACTCAAAGGTAAACGGCATTTTGATAAAATGGGACAAAAATGTTTTAAATATTTTTGTCGCAGATATTGTTGGAAATATTCCAAACAAAGAGTTTTACAAATCAGAAGTTCAAAGAGCTATTCAAAATTGGAATAGTATTCTAAAAAATTGCAATATCAATATAATATTTAATCAAATTTACACCCCTTCTGGAGCTGATATTGTCATTAAATGGACAAAAGTAGGAAGAGTTTTTGAGGGAATGTGCAAATATCCAAGCGTAATAAAAGGAATTATCAAAAAAATTTCTATAGATATTGGATTACCAAACGAGTATTCGCCCAAAAACACGACAAATGAAAGTATTTTTGCAACAATGATGCACGAACTAGGACACGCATTAGGACTTGGGCATGGGATTGAAATAGATGATATAATGTTTGTTCCTCATCAAAAAAATATCACTACTCCTAGCGAAAATGATTTGTACGTATTAAAAAAAATTTATTCCTTATAAGACAATTTTATATTAAGAGATGTAATGTTTTTCTATGCATCAACATTTGTTCTAAAAGTCAATTAAATTGTCAAAATTGTATTTAAAAATTTTTAATTTTAGACAAATCCTTTTAAAATTTTAGTTTTTTGAACAGTTTTTATTGCATTTGTGTTTTTTTCTATGCTATGATTTTCTAGTCTATGGTTTTAGTGTGTGGATTTATTTTGCATCTTAAACTGTAGACTAAAAATGTATATCACAAAATTTACAAGGAGGCTTTATGAAATGATAGATTTACCAGTAAAACACAAACTTTCAAGCAAAGTAATTGCTTACATTTCAATTTCAATTGCCGTAATACTTTACGGAACATCACTAACAGCAACAAAAATATGTCTTAATGAATATTCGACACTATCGCTTATGGCTCTAAGAATGTGTCTTTCAACAATTTTATTCATTCCATTTTTCTTAACGATTTACAGAAACGTTAAAGTGGATAAAAGTGACATAAAATATATACTTTTAATGGTTTTATGTGAACCCTGTTTGTATTTTATTTTTGAAACAAACGCACTAAAATTCACGTCTTCAGGTCAAGCTGGAGTATTAAGTTCTCTAGAACCAGTTTTAATTATATTTTTTGCGAGAATGATTTTAAAAGAAAAATTCCCAAGATTAGCGTACATCGGTTTAGGTATAGCCATATTTGGTTCAATATTATTAAGCCTTGCATCTGATGTTACAGAACTTGCTCCAAGACCAGTTCTTGGAAACGCATTACAACTTGGTGCAGAAATTTTGACATGCGTTAGTATTGTTACAACAAAGTATTTGATGGATAAATATCCGCCATTCTATCTTGCAGGAATTGCAGTTTTTGGTGGAGCAATATTCTTTACAGGTATGTGTTTTATTGCTGGAGAACCTATTCATCTTATAACTTCATCTTCAAGCGTTTACCTTGTTGGATACCTTGGTATTTTAACAGTTGTAGCTTATGCGTTGTATAATTCATCAATGAATATACTTTCTGCAAGCAAAGTTTCACCTTTCTTATTTTTACTACCAATTTCAGCATTATTTTTCGGCTGGTTCTTCCTAGGTGAAACATCAAACATATTACAAATGATTTCTTGTTTTGTAATATTCTTTGGCATTTATCTTAGCCAAACTTTCAGCAAATACGTTGAAAGAAAGGAAAGAGATAAAAATGCTCTTAATAATCTTGAATTTGCAGAAATTACAGCAACAGTTACAGACGAAGAAGAAATCTTATAATTTAATATATTGGAATGGGAACTAAAAATTTGTAGAAATCATATTCATCAAACTTTTTAGGTATTCCATTCCAATATCTAAAAATCATTAGCCCTTGATTTTCTAAATCATAACCTATTTTTTCATCCGTAGTTAATAATGGATATACAAAAGGTATTTCACCTTTTTCAAGATTTATATCTAGTTGATTAATTGATTTATATTTTTTATGAAATTTTTCAAAATTTTCTAATCTTTTTATTTTTTCTTTTTCAAAATCTATAGAAGAAATAAGATTTTCTGTAGTTTTTGACATTAATAAAATATCTTCTTCATCAAGTATATTTTCATTTTTAACTAAATTTTCAAAATTATAATCCTCAATTTCATATTCTTTTGAGTTAGAAAAATTTTCCTCTAAAACTTTATCTATATAAAGATAAGCACCATTTTTTATACCACAATTTGGCTGAAAGAATTTGCGTAAAGAATTAAAAGAAGCCAAACCTAAAGGCTCTGAATAAAAAGAATGAGCATTATCTACAATTAAGTTTTTGTATTTTTCAGATAAAACTTTTACATTTTTAGAACAAATCCCAAAGTAATTTGGATACAAAACAAAATCATTTTCTTTAAATTCTTGAATAGGCATAAAATTTTTATCAATATGATAAAAATTAATTTTCACATTTTCTTTTCTTATAGCTGATTTTATTGTTGGACAGATATAATAAGGAACATTAATTTCTTTAATCCCATACACTTTTAGAATATATCTCAAACAGTTCCTTGCAGTATTTAATTTAACAAGATTTTTAGCCATAAAATCATTATAACGCAATAAAATTTTTACTCTGTTAAAAATATTTATAATATCTTGAAAACTCTGATAAAGTCTTTTAAAATAAATTCAATAGGATTTTATTGTTTAACAACAAGAAAAAGGTATGACTATGAATCAAGCACAAAAAAAGATATTAATAGTTGATGATGACGATGAAATCAGAGAATTATTAGAATTTGACGTTGCTCAAAGTGGATACTTTGTAGACACAGCAAAAGACGGTCTTGAGGGTTTAAACAAGGCTCTTAATAATTCTTACGACCTTATTCTTTTAGACGTTATGATGCCTAAAATGAACGGCTTTGACGTTTGCAAAAATATTAGAAATGCAAAAATTAATATTCCAATTCTTTTATTAACGGCAAAAGGAACAATTGAAGATAAAACTGAAGGTTTTGATTGCGGAGCAGATGATTATCTTGTAAAACCTTTTGATATTCAAGAAGTTTTATTGAGAATTAGAGTTCTTTTACGCAGAAATCAAGCAGTAGAAGATACAAATTCTCTTTCAAATGAAATTCTTCAAGCTGGTGATATTACAATTATGCCTGAAAGCTTGGAAGTTATTATTGTAAACAAAAAAGTTAAACTAACACCAACAGAATTTGAAATTTTATACTGTCTAATGCAACATTTCAATAATCCTGTGACTTTAGCAGTTTTACTTGATGAAGTTTGGGGATATGATTCTGATGAAGACGTTAGAATGCTAAGAGTTCACGTGGGTGGGCTTAGAAATAAAATCGAGCCTAACGTAAAATCACCACAATATTTGCACACAGTTACAAATGTTGGGTATAAATTAACTCCATTTAAAGAAGATTAGTTATGAAAAAATATTTTAAATTAAAAAGATTAAAAATTGCTGAACAAATACTTATCGTATTATTTTGTGCAGTAATGGTTCCAATGATTGTTAGTGGTTTAATCATCAACAACATCAACCAACACGCTATCCGTGCACAATTAAGAGATTCAGCAGAACTTGTATCAAGTATGGTTAGTGAAGAAATTGATATGTTCATCGCAACAACCTACAATGAACTACAACAAGTTGATGCCGTACTTAAAACTATTCCTGCAAACTCTAGACAAGCATATTTAGCAGATTTAAAACACAATTTTACACAATATGAGGATTTGAGATTAGTCAACAATTTGAAAGGGTTTGACGAATTATACGATAAGAATTTAGAAAAAGGCTTAATCACAATAAACGTTAAAACTTATGACGGCAAATACTTGATAGCAACATACAATTTAGAATTATTCAAAAAATTCTTATTCCGTTCGCTAAAAGATGATATACGTCAAATTTACGTTATTTCAAGTAAGCACGAGGTTGTTGCAGCACACAACTTTACAACTGAATTGTACGTAGAATCAACTGGGCTGTTACCAAAACATTTAGTAAAAGATAAACCCGTTATTTTTGGTAACGTAAAAAACCAACCACTTTGTTATTTTAAAAAATCAAATCCTGATTTAATGATTATCGTAAACACAACAGAAAAGGTCACAAACGACACAATTAATGATAACCGAGCAAAACTTTTACTTGCCGTATTTATTTCATCATTATCAGTATTCTTTGTAGTTGCCTTATATATTTATTACATGTACATCAATATTAGACAATTATTTAAAGGTATTATCGCCGTATCACAAGGTAATTATCAAAGACAAATTCGTCTATTAAAAAATATCTTTACACCTTATGAAATCGTTTTCTTAGCCTTTGAGTTTAACAAAATGGCAAATGAAATTCATAAATCATATAAAGAACTAGAAAAGAAAAATGCAGAACTTGTTGAGCTTAATGAATTTCGTTCAAACTTAATCGATACAGTAAGTCACGAGCTTAGAACACCGTTGACAAGTATTCAAGGCTATACTTCAAGACTTTTAAGACAAGATATTCAAATTGATGAAGAAACAAAACAAAAATCTCTTAAAATTATCAAACGTCAGTCAGAAAGACTTAAACGTATGATTGAAGATTTGCTTGTAATTCCTGATATTGAACGTGAACGTATCAAAATGAATATTGAACCTGTTTGGATTATTGAAACTATAGAAAATTCAAAAGTACTTATCAAGGATAAAAACAAAAAAGAAATAGAAAGCTCTATAACAGAAGATTTTCCACTTGTATTAGCAGATAAAGATAGATTAGAACAAGTTATCCTGAACTTGCTTGATAATGCTGCAAAATACGCTTACGAGGATACACCAATAAAAATTGAGGGTGAAACAACAGAAGACAAAGCTATCATCAAAATTTCTAATCAAGCAGATTATATTCCAGAAGAAAAATTATCAAAACTTTTTGAAAAATTTATCAGAATGGACGATTCAACAACAAGAACTTCTCGTGGCACAGGACTTGGCTTATTCATTGTAAAAGGACTTGTTGACTGTATGAATGGAGAAATTTCACTTTCTAGCACAAAGGACAATATCTTTACTGTAACCTTGTCTTTGCCTTTGTTTAAAGAGGTTTAGATTTATGTTTATGAAAAGAGCAATAGAACTTGCAAAACAAGTTGAAAAAGATGTTCCAGTATCGGCTATCATTGTCAAAAATGGAGAAATTATAGCCTCTGCACAAAATGAACGTGAACTTGATAATGATGTAACTTCTCATGCGGAAATTCTTGCAATACGAAAAGCAGAGCATATTTTAAATAATTGGCGACTTGAAGATTGCGAAATGTATGTGACACTAGAGCCTTGTCCAATGTGTGCTTGGGCAATACTTCAATCAAGAATTAAGACGCTTTATTTTGGCTCTTTTGACAAAAACTATGGTGCTTTTGGTTCAGCCATGGATTTGAGAGAAAATACTAATACAAAACTAAAAGTCTTTGGTGGAATAATGGAAGAAGAATGTGATAAAATTTTAGAGGAGTTTTTCAAAAAGATACGATGAATTTAAAACAACAACTTGATGAACTTGTTCTAAAATACGAAACAAAAGATTTTATAAAAAACGACCCTATTCAATTTCCGCATAGATTTAAAAACCCTAAGGACATTGAGTTAACTGGATTTATTGCCTCAATGTTTGCCTTTGGAAACAGAAAAGTTTTTATAAAAAAATTAGAGGAACTTTTTAATCTTTTTCAAAATGAACCAGTTAATTTTATAGAAAATTTTGAAAGAAAATCTCTAAAAGGTTTTAATTATAGATTTGCAAAAGAATCTGATGTAGAAGAAATATTTTTAGTTTTAAAAAAACTCTATTTTTCAAATAGTACACTAGAAGACCTTTTTAAATATGGATATAAAACTAAAGATTTTCATCAAATGCTAAAAGTCATTACTGATTATTTTTATGCCAATATGGAAAACTCTTTTGGTGCAAAATATTTAATTCCTAATGCAAATAAAAATGGTGCTATGAAACGTGTAAATATGTTTTTGCGTTGGATGGTACGTGATGGCGAAGTTGATTTAGGTATTTGGAAATTCCTTGATAAATCAGAACTTTTAATCCCTCTTGATACACACGTTGCAAGAATTTCTCGTGAAATAAATTTACTTAAAAGAAATTCTAACGATTTTAAAGCAGTTAAAGAATTAACGAATGAATTAAAAAACTTTGACAAAAATGACCCTGTAAAATATGATTTTGCCATGTTTGGATATGGAATTGATAATCCTAAAACCAAAGTAACAAATATTAATAAAAAAGTCTAAAACATGCAATTATTTTGAATTCCAAACCTTTAATATACTATAAGTAGTTTGTAGGTAGTTTAATGAATATTCAAAATATTTTTAATATAAATTTTGCAGGTAAAGTTGAAAATAAAAAGGCTTTAAATACAAGACCATATCTTGCTCCTCAAAAGCCAGATACATTTGAACGTACAACAGCACCTAAAACGGAAGCTAAAAAAGGCAATGTTTTAGGCAAAATTGCTAACATGTATAATAAAATGGTTCCATTAAAGCTTGACCCTGAAAGCACAGAAATCATGAAAGAAGATAAACTTGATACAGGCAAAGTTTTATCTTTAGTTAAAGACATGACTACAAGCAAGACTGATAAAGTTACTCTTGAAAGAGCTGAATATGACGGTAAAAATAATTACCTTTTAAGAGCAAAAAATAATGATGATAGTGAAAATATCAAACTTTTAGACAAAAACTTAAATATTTTAGAACAAGAAAACGTTAAGTATGAATATGATAAAAAAGGTTATCCTGTTTCTAAAACAGTTATGACAAACGATTTTAGAACAAATACTTTCTGTGAATCAAAATTCAAATTTGATAAAGAATACTACCAACCAATAATGACTGAGGCTACTAAAATTAGACGTGATAGCCAAAATAGATTAATCAGAAAAGAAACTTACGAAATGTCTGACATTGAAGGTATGTACAATGTTAAATACGAATTTCCAAACGGTAAAGTAAGACAAATTTCAAAAGCAACAAAAGATAAAAATACAGGTCATGTTTTAGTTGAAAAAGATATGCGTTCAACTGATATGACTAGAACTCAATATAGATATGAAGACGACCCAAATGGTAATAGAATTGTTGATTACAAAATTACTTCACCTGATGGCAAGGTTTTGATGAACCAATCACAAACTTTTGAAGTTTTAGGCAAAAATAAATTCCGTTCTTCAAGAAATGATAAATCATATTTAATGGAATTGGATAACAAAACGAAAGTTTTAACAGTTACTGACGAAACAAAAGATGAACGTCATGAAATTAAATTAAAAGAAATGATTTCAGGTAGAAGAACTCCTCTTATTAAAATGTTGAAAACAATTCCAGGGGATGAACTTATCAACCTAAATAATAACGTTCTAGGAATGACAGAGGCTAGAAATAAATTAGAATCTTATTGTGAAAATATCGAACTTGATGAGTCTGATTATTATACAGATGAAGATCAATCATATATGTTTAACAACTTAAATGTTGGTGCTGACCCATTTGTATTCTTACACGAATTAGGTCACGCAACTGACATCGGTGGAAAACTTGTAACTGAAAAATTAAACAAAAAAACTAATAAATATGAAATATACGTAGCAGATGCTTTCAGAAACGATAAAAAATTCCAAAAAGTTTACGCTGAAGAAAGACAAAACTTCTTAAAAGAATTTCCAACAAACGAAAGAGACCATATCAACTACTTTATCGCTGATGAAGCTATTAAGGGTAGACCAGACCAAGGCAAAAAAGAAACTATTGCAGAAACAAATGCTATCTTAAATACATACCAAAGTACAGATTTGTTAGGTTCTAGAACTCAATATTTGCAACAACACTTCCCTAGAACTATTGCATACTTGAGCGAAAAATTAGTTCCAACAAAATAAATAATATACATAAAAGAGGAATTTAAAATGTAGGTTGGGGTTTCTACCCCAACACAAAATAAACAAACGAGATGGCAAAACCTAAAGGCTTCGCCATCTCATTATATGTACTCATAAAATAAATTAACTATTTAATATTTGGTCTTCTTGTTGGTTTTTTGTGACCGTGAGGTTTTTTACTTCCGTTTGGTTTTTTAGAACCAGAAACTTTTGTTTCATCTTTTTTAGTTTCAGATTTTTCTGGTTTTGGTTTTACTGGAAGTGGTTTTGGGTCAGGTAAACCACGTTCTTTTCTTGCTTTATCAATTTCTTCAGGATTTAAAACTTTTAAATCGATAGCATCTTTAGATTCTGATTCAACAGCTTTTTCCAAATCTACCATATAATCATCATATCTTGTACCCATTTTACCTGTGATGATTTGTTCTGAAATGTAATCAGCATATTTTTGAGTAGCTGATGGCATATTTGGATATGTTGATTGCCAATATTGGTTTAAGTTTTCACTACCTCTGTTGTTGTTACATTCAGCACATTCGCCCATGTAGTTTTCAGTATTGTTTGGGCCACCTTTAGATTTTGGGTGAATATGTTCAGTTGTCATAACTGCTGTTGCAATTAATCTTCTTGCAATACCAACTGAATCTGATGCTTGAACTTTTTGTACAACTTTAGCAATACCTTTTTCGTCTAATGGTAACTCGATAGCTTCAGTTAAGATTTTTTGAGATTTTTCTTGATCATCTTCTGTTAATTTTTTAACGTTAGCTAAGAATGTTCCTCTACCAAAACCGTTTCTAACATTCTTTTCGATTAATGATTTTTGGCTTTGAACAAATTTTGAAACTTTATTTTTTTCGCCATATAATTCTTGAGCTTTTTTATCAACGTTATTTAAAACGATTAAGTTTTCTCTATTGAAAAGTTTTTTTGAATCCATATCTTTATCAGCTAATTCTGACAATTTTTTGTTTGGATATTTAGTAGCTCTTTCCATAAGTTCACGAGCTACAGGTCTTTCGTTACGTCTAATTTTGTGTAAGTTTTCTGCAAAAACATTTGCTAATTCTTCACCTGTTGCTTTTGATGCTTTTGCAACGAATTCATTTTGTTCTTTTGAATTCATCATTTCAGCACCACAGCAAGCACATGGAACGTTATCTATTTGTTTAACAACAAATTCACCTGTTGAACAAGGATAACCCTTGAATGATGGTACGTTTTGCATACCAAAGAAATAATTCATGATAGCTTTTGAGCCATCATTTGTTTGTTGTTTTGGAAATCTGTTTTCGATTGGATTTGTGACTTGTGGATTTTTTTCAACAGCTTTTTTTTGAACACTAAATGTTGCAGGAGCTGCCATTGTGATAGCATTAATCTTCATTTACCTACTCTACCCTTCTTGTAAATATCTTCGTATAAATTGCAGAAATTGTTTTGTGGACATATATTCTGTGGATACATATATAATGACTCTAAAACATATTTTTTGCTATAAAAATTTAATAAATCTTTACAATTTATTTACAAATTCATATAAATAGATGAGTTGAGATTAGTCAACTCATCTATCTTCAAATTATAATTTTATTTTTAATCTACGCTACTTTCTTTTTAGGCTCTGCTTTTGCAGGTCTTGGTGTTGGAAGAGGAATTTCCTCATGAGGTTTCTTTCTTTGTTCTCTTCTTGCCTTTTCAACATTTTCTTGTGTTGGTTGAGGAAGAGGTTCTAAACCTTTTTCTGCTCTTTTCTTATTGATTTCTTCAGGATTTAGAACTTTTAATGTAATTGCACCCTTTGTTTCTGATTCAACAGCAACTTTTAAATCTTTTGGATAATCTACAAAATGAGGACCAATTTCACCTGATACAACTTTTTCTGTTACATCATCACAGAACTGTTGTACGTTGTATGGCATTGATGGGTATCTACTCATCCAATAGCTATTCAAATCATAATTTTGTCTGTTTTCATTACATTCATTACATTCACTCATGTAGTTTTCTGTATTGTTCGGACCACCTAAAGATTTTGGGTGAATATGTTCTGCTGTTTTTACAGCATTACAATATAATGTTCTAATAAATTTTCTTGGTTGATAAATTTTCTTAGTCATTTTTTGGAAATAATCATCTTCAAATGGCATATCAATTGCGACATTTAAGACTTTTCCTTTTGCCTTATCATCACCCATTTCAGTAGTCAAATCATCCATTTTTGCAACGAAATCAGCTCTGTTAAATTTTGGATTATTTTCTTCACCTGTTATAAGTGGTTTTTGCGATTTAACGAATTTTGAAATTTTATTATCTTCGCCATAAAGTTCTTTTGCTTTTGCATCAACATCATCAAGAACGGCTAGTTGACCATTTTTCAAAATACCTTCTGGATCTTTAGCCATTTCTGCACATAATTCAAAAGTTGTTTTTTCTGGATATTTTGTACCTAAATCTTTCATCCCTCTAATAATTGTTTTTTCAACTGGACGATAAATATCCATTGTATCATCAATGAAGTTGTTTCTTTCTTCACCTCTAATTTGAGTTAGCTTTTGTGCAAACTTATCAACATTTTCATTACCGGCAAGCATCTTCTTACCGCAACATGCACATGGAACCATTGCCATATTATGGTTAAATTCTCCAGTATCGCATGGGAAACCCTTAAATGCTACATGTTGAGTACCGATAAAATAATTCTTTAGTGCTGTTGCACCTTTTTCGTTTACGATTTCCTTATTGTCTGAAATAGGCAACTGAGGTTTGTTTTCAGCCTTAGTTTTGGTTTTTGTTTCAAACTTGTCAGCTACGACATTCGCTCTAAGTTCATGAATGTTCAAAATAACACACTTTCTAAAATTACATAGTAAATTGAAATAGTATACCTACACATATATTTAAACTCCATGACAAAAGAAAAATTGCCTTAAATATTAAGAATTATGAACTAGGCAGAAAGTAGCTCTTTATCAGACGAACTTAGGCTTTCCGCCATTTTTAAAGTTGGATAATCATTTATATCTTTTTCTTTGATAAAAGTTTGTGCTTCAAACCTTGCTAATTCAAGAGTTTTAGTATCTTTTATAATATCTGCAATTAAAAACTCAGGAAGTCCGCTTTGTCTTACGCCTAAGAAATCTCCAGGGCCTCTAAGTTCTAAATCTTTTTCAGAAATTACAAAACCATTGTTTGTTTCTTCCATAACATGTAATCTTTCTAAAGTTTCAGGTTGTTTAGAAGAGCTTGATAAAATACAGTATGATTGCAAATCAGAACGACCTACACGACCTCTCAACTGGTGAAGTTGCGACAAGCCAAATCTTTCTGCATTTTCGATAACCATGACTGTTGCATTTTTAACATCAACACCAACTTCTACAACCGTTGTTGAAACCAAAATGTCATATTCTTTATTTTTAAATTTTGCCATGACTTCTTCTTTTTCTTCGTTCTTCAATTTACCGTGAAGAAGTCCAATTTTTAAGTCAGAAAATACTGTTTCTTGAAGTCTTTCTGCCTCTTTTGTTGCAGCCTTTGCACTAAGAGTTTCACTTTCTTCAATCAATGGATAAACAATGTATGCCTGATGACCAGTTTCAACCTCTTTTCTAATAAGTTTATAAATCTCTCGATGATTTGTCATAACAAAAGTTTTAACCGGTTTTCTACCAACAGGCATTTCGTCAATAATAGTCAAATCCAAATCTCCGTGGAGAGTAAATGCTAATGTTCTAGGAATTGGAGTTGCTGTCATGGTAAGCGTTTGAGGAGCAAGAGATTTTTTAGTTAACTTGCTTCTTTGTTTAACTCCAAATCTATGTTGCTCATCAATTACAATAGCACCCAAATTATTAAATTCCACATTGTCTTGAATAAGAGCATGTGTGCCAACTGCAATATCAATTTGACCATTTATCAAATCTTGTTCCATTTGAGTACGCATTTTTTTCTTGCTAGAACCTAAAAATAAACCTATTCTTAAATTCATCGGAGTTAGCCATTCGACTAGGTTGTTATAATGTTGTTTTGCCAAAATCTCAGTAGGAGCCATTATTGCCCCTTGATAACCATTTTCTACTGCAGACAACAAGAATATAGTAGCAACAACTGTTTTACCACTACCAACGTCCCCTTGTAAAAGTCTTTGCATTGGTTCTTCTTTAGTTAAATCATTCAAGATTTCATTTACAGCCTGCTTTTGAGCAGAAGTTAATTCAAAAGGTAAACTTTTAATAAACTTCATTACCAAACCATCATCCTTAATTTGTAATGGAACGGTTGCGAGTTCTTTTTTTACTTGTTCACGATGTTCTAGCATTTTTAACTGAATAATAAACAATTCTTCAAACACAAGCGTAAATCTTGCTCTTTCAAGCATTTCCATACTACTTGGAAAATGTATTTCGCAAATTGCATCCTTTTTACTTAAAAGTTTATGTTTTTGTATCAAATAATCAGGAAGAACTGTTTTAATAGTATCTTTATACATTTCAAGACACGTATGAATAGCCCTTCTCATAGTTTTAATGCTAAAGTTTTCACTCAAGGCATAAATAGGAACAATTCTACCAGCATTCAAGGAAGAATGTTCACCCTCTAACGTTTCTATCAGATTATAAGTTGGCTTATCAATAGTAAGTTTACCGTCATAAGAATTAACTTTAACAACTCCTGAAACCATGATTGCACTATTTTTTGGAAATTGTGATTTAACTCTCTCTAGCAAATATCTTCCGGCTTTTGCCATAAAGAAATTCAAGGTAATAGAACCTGTTTCGTCCTTAATCTGAACCTTGCAAATCCCAAGACCGCTTTTTGAAGTAAAAGCTTGAGTCGAAGTAATATACCCAAAAATCGTAGTCGTCATGCCAACCTTTAGATGAGAAATTTTGTCTATATTTGAGTAATCAATATGCTTTCTCGGAAAGTAGTACATCAAATCATTTGCCGTAAAAATTCCAAGCTTATTTAACTGATAAGCCGTTTTTGGACCAATACCTTTTATATCGCAAACATCAGCAATCGTAGGGTCTTTTGGCAAATCCTCTTGTATTTCTACAACTGGTTTTGGATTTAATTCATCCTTAATCACTCGTGCAAGTCTTTTTATTGCTCTTTTTCTTGCAATTAGAGATTCTGTGGAATAATGGTCAAAATATTCCATCAAAATTTGCCATTTTGGATTTTTGGAATTTTTGTACTCTTCTTTCATTTTTGAATAAATAAACTTGGAAAAAGATTGAGTTCTGCCTTGAATATTGATATAACAATGCTTTACCTCAACCTCTATTGCTTGTTTTATTTGTTCAAATCTATTTTCCATCTATTATTTCTCATTAACAATCGAAGTTACTCTTTTATCATTAAAATATTTTTTTGCAACATTCATAACATCTTGTGCTGTAACAGAATTTATAAGAGTTTTGTATTCATTTATAAATTCAAAACCTCTTGAAGATGCCTCAAAATTAGAAATTGTACCTGCTTTATCAAGATTAGTTTCTAGACCAATGTAGTAATTACCCATCAATTTTTCTTTTGCAGATTTCAATTCTTCTTCTGAAATAGGTTCAGTTTTTAGCTTGTAAACCTCTTCTAATAATCTTTTTTCTGAATATTTTAAAGTTTTAGGATTAGTTCCAATATAAACCATAAACTGACCTTTTAATCTTTGTGGGGCATAGCCAGAACCTATTTGGTATGCCAAGCCCTCTTTGTCCCTAACGTTTCGGAATAATCTTGAACTCATTCCACCGCCAAGAACAGAATCAATAACTTGGAAAGTCGCATACTCTTTCTTATTAGTAACACCCGAAGTTTGCCATCCTGTAAAATACCAAGAGGTTTCCAGTTTATCAATTTTCTTTTCTACTGTTTCTGCCTTTGTAATTGGTTTAATAACATTTGAGTATTTGTTAAAATCAAAAGTAGAACCTTTTTTGCCATTAAAAATATTTGTAAAATGACCTATAAGTTCTTTTTCGTTAACATTACCTGTCACACCAATTACAATATTTTCAGGATAGAAAATTTTGTCATAATATTCTTGAATATCAGAAAGTTTTATTGTAGGAACTGTTTTTTCAAGAATTTTATTCGTGTTTGAATAAGGTGAACCCTTAAAAATCAATGTTTTATAATTTTCTAATGCGACCTTTAAAGGAATATCTCTTGATTTTTTAATATTGTTCAACAAGGATGCCTTATCTTTGTTTAGTTGCTCTTCTTTAAATGTTGCGTTATTAATAACTTCATCAAGAATTTCTAAAGCTTTATTTAATTGTGATTTTGTTGTTAAAACATTTATCACAAAATTATCACCACCAGATTTTGCAACGATATTAATTCCGTTTTCTTCCATTACTTTACTCAATTCTTCAAAAGAATATTTTTTTGTACCCTTTGTCATAAGTTGAGAAGTTAAAAATCCAGTACCAGCGATTTTTTCTAAAAATTCGCCCCCTCTTGCATTTATACTGATAGCAACAATTTCATTCGTATCATTTTGATTAACCAATAATGTTGCCTTGTTTTCTAATATATATTTTTTAATTCCAAAAGCTTCTTTTACAAATTTTGCCTCTGTATTTTTGATAATTTTCATATCCTTAATTTCTTTTTCGTATTTTTTTGGAAGCAAAATTGATGTCGCACTATATTTCAAATACTTATTTGCAACTCTCTTAACGTCTTCTGTTGTAACTTTTTGGATATTATTAACATAATTATTATAATAATCATTTTGACCAGTAACAACAAGCGTATAACCTAATTCTGTCGCAATATCAGTTATTGATTCTCTTGCAAAATATGTGTCTTTTTCAATAACACTTTTTGCAAAGGCTAAATCTTCATCATCAATACCGTATTTTTTTATTTTTTGAACTTCTTTATCAATTTCTTTTCTCAATTTATCAATGTTTTCAGGTTGAAAATTTGCACTAACAATAAACATTCCATCATCCTTGCTAGAAGAATTTCCGCAACTGATAGAATATGCAAGTTGTTTGTTTTCTTTTATATCTTGATAAAATCTTGAACTTCTACCTTGACCTAAAATAACTGCTAAAACATCTAAAGCATACGTGTCTTTATGTTTCATCGGAACTGTATTATATGCAAGCCCTAAATATCCAGTTGAAATATCATCATAATCAATTTTTTCAACATTTTTTGTTAATCGTTTTTCTTGTTTATAATGTTTTTGTTTTGAAACCTTGTTATTACCAGCAAAAGCTTTTTCTACTTTCTTTAAAGCAGTTTCAGGTTCAACATCCCCAACAACAAGCGTTACCATATTTTGAGGACCATAATTTTTTTTATAAAAATCAAATATTTCTTCTCTTGTTATATTTGCGATAACTTCTTTTTTACCAATAACTTCTCTTTTATATGGATGAGTCTTGTAAACAAGAGCCGTAAGATTTTTAGACAATTTATTACGAGGAGAATTCATATCTTTTGAAATTTCTTCGATAACAACTTTTCTCTCTCTTGTTAACTCCTCTTGTGGAATTTGAGGAGTCAAAAGCATATCAGAATGCAAATCTAATGCCATATCAAACTTGTTTGACGGAATAGTAATATAATAGTGTGTAAAATCCTTACTTGTAGCAGCATTAGTTTCACCACCTTGAGATTCAACTAATCTATCAAACTCTCCTACTGGATATTTGCTTGAACCTTTAAAAAACAAATGTTCCAAAAAATGTGCAACACCATTGTTTTTATCAGTTTCGTCAATAGAACCTGTTTTTATCCAAGTATCAATAGTGACAATAGGATTGCTCTTAACTTGTTGAATAACAACTGTTTGTCCACTCTTTAGTTTATAAATTTTTGCCTCATCAGCAAATGCCATTAATGGCATAAAAAATAACACACAAAATATAAGTAATTTTTTCATAATAACCCTCAAAATCTGATACGTAGATTATAACATATTTAGTAGAAAATAAAAAATCGGTTAAGTAGTGATATTTAAACAACAAAAGAGCGAAGCCCGAAAGCTTCGCCTCTGTTAAAAATAAATTTTAATTAAAAACTAATTTACTGGAATATCAATATCATTAGTTAAAACAACTGTTAAAATATCGCCTTGGTTAAAAGTTACGTCTGTACCTTTTTTGAACAAATCAGCGATTGTTTCAAAAATAATATAACCAGTACTACCAACAAAACCACCAATAGCACAAACTGGAACAGTAACAACTTTAACGATACCATGAACATCAGCATCTGCAGCAAAATTGACAGAATTTACTGTAATATCTTTAGTTGTGTCCCAATCATTTTGCATGGCCTCACCATAGTTTAATGTATCATAAAGACCGCCGTCAAAAGTTGTTTTCATAGTTGCGTAAACAGACATATCTAAAGGCATTTGGCGACCTTTTGATGTTACAACATGGTCAAAATCTAAGTATAAAACAGCACCTTTTGAAAGCCTTTTTGCTGGTTTGATGTTAGAAATTGTACCTCTAATTAAAGAACCTGCTGGTAAAACAACACTTGTATTAGTTTTTTCATCTTTTAGTAAGATAGCTGAAAAATAGTCTTCTACTTGATTATCTTTAGTACTAACTGGTTCTTGAAGTTGTATTTGGAATTTTGTTCCTTTTGGAATTCTTTTAGTTTCTGCTTTTGATTTGTAGACATTAGCTGCATTAACAGATGTTGCTAAAAATATAAGAGCAGTTAAAAGAGTTAATATCTTTGTTTTCATTACGTTTCCTCCGTCTTTAATTCTAAAGCGAAAACGTTAAAAATCAAAATTGTAAACAAATGTTAAGTTACATGCAACAAAAAAGGCAATTTCTTAAAAGAAATTTACTTTATATAAGAGTAAGAGATAAGAGAGGATTTCAGAATGAAAGAACAAGAATTAAACACAATTATGGCAGTAGTTACAGACCCAATTAAAAACGTTTACAGAGTTGATTCTTTCGCTAGACAAGAAGAAATCCGCAGAATGTGCAGAATTTTCGAAATCTCAAATTCTCAACAAAACAAACACAAAATGTTAGCTATCAAAAATATGGCAACTCTAAAATTAGTTTTAAGCAACAACTAATCTTAAAATTAATTTAAACAAGATTTAAATTTATACTCTCTCTCTCTATTTTAAAATTTTTGGTCAAACTTCTCAGTTTGACCCTTTTTTTGCAAGCGAGCAGAGGCATGAGCGAAGCGAAAGTCGAACAACTGTCAACGAAAACGACAGGAGTTTTCGTTGCTGTTGTGAGCGTTGCCGTTTAATGCGAGCGTAGTGCGTGAGCCGGTGTTGCTGGAGTTGGCTTTGCGTAGGCAAAGACAAGCAGAGCAACACTACGATAGCGACGTAGGATTGCAGAGCGTAGCTCGAAACCCACAGGAGCAAGTGTCGTACGGATAAAAGGAAACGTAGGAAAAAGCGTGAGCCGGTGTGGAGTCTGAAAAGACTTGCAGAAGTGCAAGGCTTTGGAAGACGCAACATAATATCAGCGACGTTTCAAATCTTTGATTTGACAGGAGCAAAGCGAGCAGAGGCATGAGCGAAGCGAAAGTCGAACAACTGTCAACGAAAACGACAGGAGTTTTCGTTGCTGTTGTGAGCGTTGCCGTTTAATGCGAGCGTAGTGCGT
>ERZ808275.82-NODE-82-length-60917-cov-6.219907_pt1 | contig 60917 bp, 95 predicted proteins | sample MGYA00520894_ERZ808275 | MGnify/ENA primary metagenome ERZ808275 (study PRJEB31516, sample SAMN03275598) | gut metagenome | biome: mammalia-associated habitat; material: feces | host: Papio cynocephalus | place: Kenya | collected 2012-08-03 ... | reverse complement strand
AAGCAGCAAGTTTCCATACAAAACCGTGTATAACTGTTGCCAATGTACCCCCCCCCATGATATAATAGGTATCATGAATATTTGTTTTCCTTTGTGTGGAGGAGGTCTGAAACTATGTCTGATTCTCAGCTGCATCCTGCAGATTTCAACTATGAGATTTCACCCTGCGAGGTTCCCTATAACTTTGAAGATACTTCCCAGTTTCAAAAGCTTTCTTTCCCGGAAGAAGCTGGTGTCCGGCTCAATTCTCTGCTCCAGCTTGCACCTACAGTTGCTGCTGCCGATGCCTTGTCAAAAACCTATGTACTCCGTTTCCCGGAAGGTGTACAAGGCGTTCTTATGCGCTTGAAGCAAGGTGGGCTTAGCACCGTTATGGTCGGTGGGGATGGCCGTATTGTTGGTACCGCTTCTCTTATTGAGGCGGGCACAGAAATGGTCAACCTCATGAATATCTTTACCGTAGCATCTTTTGCAACTGGACAGTATTTCCTTGCTCACATCAGCACGGAACTCTCCGAAATTCGCAAGAGCATTGACGATGTGCTGAAGTTTCTGAATGATGACAAACGTTCTCAACTGATTGCTGAACTCACGTTTGTCAAATACGCTGCCGCTAACTTCTCGTCCATCATGCTCAGTGATTCTCAGCGTACAGCCACCTTAACCAACCTTCAGCACTCCAAAATTGCAGCCGTATCGAATATTGAATTCTATACCACCCAACTGGAAGATAAGATTGCTTCCAAAAAATCCGGTAAACCTTCGGAGCAGTGCGCGGCTGTTATGCAGGCAAAGCAGACGCTCGACCTTGCAATGCAGCTCTATGTCATGAGCAGCGTTATGGAGGTCTACTATTCTCAGAACTGGAACAAGCTTTACCTCGAAAATGTTCGCAATGATATGAAACAGGTACTTACTGGCTCCAAGAACCGTATGCTCCGCTCCCTGAGCGCATTTGGCACCACCATTCAGGATGCACACAAAGATGTAAAGGTCATCGGTGTGTCCATTCCGAAAGGTGGGTACTCCGAAATCGAGAATGAACTCTTCAAAACTATTGACGAACTTTCCAATAAAACAGAACTGCCTCTTCTGGAACTTGCTGATGATGCTCTCCAAAGTCCCAAGAAAGAAACCAAGCTGTACATGACAAGCAATGGTGAGGTCTATCAGAAAGTCGTCTGATTTACTCAAACATCTCTCGGTTCAGCTTCCATGCAATGTACGCGTCCATCATGGCTGCCACGGCATCAATCTTCTGGTCAGACCGGCGTTTCAGCAACTTGCGATTACCGTTCGTATCCTCCAGAGCAATGCAGTTCCCCATGGCGAATTGCATGAGCGCCTCATCGAAGAGCAGTTTCCGCTGTTCCGATAGCTTCTTCAGCTCGCCCAAGGGAACGCTCTCGGTCTTTGCGCCCTGAATAACCTTCTCGACACCAAACTGTGCATTCTCTGCGCACCAACGTTCCACGAAGTCCTTGGCGTTATAGGGATCGTACCCGAAACAGCGGACATCGTAGTCGTTTTGCTGGATGAAGTTGTCAAGGTCATCGTATACCTGCATCATGTCCAGCACAGTGCCGTCAAACACCTGCAGTGTGCCTTCCTGCATGAACTGGTCATACTTCTGGCGCATGGCCTGCGGGAGTTTTGACAGCGTATAAGAGGTAATGTAATCTCTGGTTTTCACGCCAAAGTAGCCATTTGTCATGGGGAACAGGAATGTAAACGCACAGAAGTCATCACCCTGCGACAGGTCCGCACCAAGAGCACAAGGCATTTGCCAGTAATCTCGATGGCGATGCGGCAGGGTTTCTTCATACGGAAAGAAGTAGGTGTACCCTTCCATAGGAATGTTAAAGCGCTTGGCCAGAATGTCATTTCTGGAACCAGGCGCTTTTTCTGCACGTTCTACATCCAGTTGGTACGTTTCGTAGCTGACGGTCTGTCCCAGATTCGGGTTTGCCTTCAGCCACATCTCAGGATTCGTAACTTCGTCAATGGAATCCAGCTTGTAGTACCAGATAGACACATGTGGGTTGATGTACTCCCCTTTCAGGATGTCCATTAACTCCATTTTGATTGTGTCACCGCAACCATTGCGGACGGTACCTTCCGAACTGGTAGCTACAATGAGATAGTCCTCATTCTTCGATGCACCCTGTTCGAGTGCGCTGATGGGATCTTCTCGAATGTCACAGCTCAGCCATTCATCAACGGTAGCCACACGGTCCCTTCGGCCCTGCAGCTTGTCAATGGTCATGGGACGGACTTCCAGCAGACTGTTCGTCAGAAAGTTCTCGATGCCCTTCTTGGTCGAAGCCAGTTTCACACGGTCAGATTTGGCACCGGTCGTGTTCTGCAGGCTGCCCTCCGTCATAAACTTGAAAAGAGGTCCCTTCGACCGAGCCAATGCTGTACGGATTGGTGAAAGGACCTCTTCTGCTTGTTTCATGGTGGGCGCTGTGGTACATTGCTGGGTGGTCGATACGTCCACGGTCAGAAAGTAGCTCTGAATGAACGCATCATACATGGTCTTGGCAGCACCGCGAGGAATGATAAGATACTGCTTTGTGATGAGCCGTTTCTTGATTCGTTTTCTCTCATAGTGACCGCCATGTCCTCCTGGGTTTGGCACATAGATACTGCGGTCTACAAAGTAGTACCAGCCAAATATCTCCTCTGCCCAGAGTTTGAAGGAATCCAGCAGTTTCAGGTCGCCGCCATCAGTAAGGGTCAGCTCGTTCTCGCAGAACTTTACAAAGCCCTCGACTGCCTTATCGTCATAGTAGATGCCTGGATTTGCAATCAGGTCATCGATCCGGTTCATCTCCATCGAGATTTCTCGGCATACCGGAATTTCACCCCGAATTACGGCCTCTCGAAACCGGCCATAGTAAATCGGCGTGGCCGTGTTTGAAAGTGCCATCTTCTGGCCTCCTATTATAATAAGGTAGGTGCTTTACTCTTCGGGATGGTCATGCTCTACATTCAACCGCCACTCCATTTCGGAGGCAGTATTCTGCAGGGCCTCTTTGGTCACACTGCTTTGCGGCACATCAAAACCCAGTAGCCGCACCTTGACAGCAACATAGGCTTTCACTGCTTCTACCTTTACAGGGTCAGCAATAAACTGGTCCCACGTAGCGTTTTTGTCCGAGATGAAAAAGCCTTCTTTCGGCCCCACGCCCATCTGGGTCAGAATCATCAGCACAGTGTTGATGTACATGATGATGTCCGGGTCGAACGCCTCATAGTCCGCAGGCAGGCCCAGCAACTTTTTTACAGAAGTGAGAATGCTGTCCATAGTTGCTCCTTAGTCCACGATACACTGGTTGTCCCACTTCTTGTAGGCATCCAGATAGGTCTCGCCCTTGTCGCCATTGTGGGTGATCTCGTAGTACATGCCATCCGACACAGTGGTGCTCACCAGCGCCTTCCAGTTCTGCAGGGTCTTGCTGAACCACACCACGTAAACGTCATTCAGTGTCAGCTTCTTCCCATCGGTCACGTCCACATGCTCGTTGAAGTAGTCCACCACCAGCTGGCGTGCATAAGTCATAAAATCGCTCTTGTTCATGTCATTTCCTCCATGGGCAGGTATCGCCCGGTCTTCTTTCTATGAATGCTGGTTCCAGAATGCTGTCATCCCCGTAATGGATTGCCTTATGTGTCCGGTCGGATACACAAATCACATTGTTCGGGTCAAGTAAGCATTCTCGGTGCCCCAGCACGTCTTCTTTCGTAATAGGGTTTATGTGGTGGATGATGATACGCGGTCGGATAAGCTTTCCATTTCGGATAACCCAGTCTGTAATCTCGTGGTCAGGAACAGCGAGGTCACATCCCATGTCCCGAACAATAATTTTGTCACGGAACATTCGCCATTCTCTGGACTGGTAAAAGTCCTGGTTCAGATACCGGTCAAATCCGAATGTATCATGTCCAACCGCACCATGTAGTTGCAAATAATGGAACCGATCTTCAAAGGTCGCATACTGGCAAAGCTCAGTATAAGTCCTGCTGCTCGTCATCATCTGCTACACCGCCGTATTCGCGCATCGCTTGGATAGCTTCCTTGTAAAGAACTGCATTATCCTTGGCTGCCTGAATGGCATCTGCCTTTGCATGAAGGAGCGTGTTCTCTGCTTCCAGCTTTTTCTTCTCCAACTCCGACTTGACTGTGGCCAGTTTCAGAAAATGGGTCGTTTCGGCTGAAGATGCCGTTCCTTCTCGCAATCGCTTCTCTACCAAGTCCATTGCCAGGGAAATCATCTGGTTTTCTCGTACTTCTGGGGACAATGTTGGCCGCATGGGAGCCACGTCTTCAGAAGCAGCTTTCTTTGTCCTCATTTTCGTCATCCTTCTGTTCTATTTTGATTGAGTTTTCATTAGAATCATACCTGTTCTACTTACTTTTCAATGGCTTTTGTAAGAGTTTATGGGAGCCGGTTGCGGTGTCTTTCTAATCATTTGAAAGGAGAAGAAAAATGAACAAACGACAAATGGAGGTTGTTTGAAGAGAGCGCCCTCCCATAAGCTCTTACAAAAACCACCGAGGCCCAGTCTACACCCTGAAACCTCGGTAGAATTTTTCGATGTATCCAGATTCTTGCTTGACTTCAACACAACCTCTACAGTATAATTTCTTTGGAGAAGAAACAAACATTTTGGAGGCTTGCCGGTCATCTCTTCGTTATTTTATTGTAGAAAAGAGGTGAAGTAAGGATGACAAACAAGAAGCTCAAACATCACGCACAGTTTTCCGAACGTAAACATTGCAGTGCAATCGACTTCGAGGGGATTGGCAATGCTCTCATGATTCTCGCCCGATATGGCGAAAGTCTAATCGCACAGATTAAGTTCCCTGAACACATCTAATTTATAAAAGTCAGTCATGTGATACCGGTATATCACATGATTGGCTTTTTGCTTTTTCAAAGCCCAATTCTCAATTTTCCCTCCGGGGAAAAATCAAGGAGTGGCGCGATTTGGGGAGGGGGTGTATTTTTCAAGCACCCCCTATACCCCTTTTACGCTGTTTGCTCTCCGGGAGCATCGTCTTTGATTTCGATTTTGAGCTTTTTGTAGATATTGAGCGGGTCATTGGCCACGATTTGGTCGATAGCCTGTTCAATTTCATACGCATTTTCTGCGTCCGTAAGCTGGTCAGAGGTGTAAGCCATCCGCATCAGCAGTCCAGACGAGTTATAGCCCTTGTCAATATCGAACCGATACCAGTCCTCAAACTGCTCGTAAGGGCTATAAGGGTTATCAACAGTGGTTAAAAAGCATCGAATCATAGTTCAAAGCCTTTCTTACTTGTTAAGATTGTCGTAGATCGTAGATTCGGGAACACCACAAGCCTTTGCAATCTCTGCATAGGTATAGCCATTCGCCAACATGGCCTGTGCTTTGCCCAGTTTGGCGGAAGACAGCGTTGTGCTCGCCTTCGGCATCGCTCTCTTGATGATTTCATCCGACTTCGACGAGTTCAGAATCTTCATCAGCTTCGAGTCAGAGATTGCGCCAGCCTGAACTGCTTCCCATTCGCGATCAGTAAACGTAATCTTCACCTTACTGCCGCTTGCACCAACGGATTCGCGTGCACGTCGCATTTCAACATCAGCAATCTTCTTGATTTCCTTCTTGTCTTTCTTGTAGTCCAAGCCCTGTGCCTGCACTTTAGCCTTAATATTCGCATTTGCAATGATGGTAGCACGCCGTTCTTTCGGCTTGTTCCCAATAACTGCATTGAGCTTAGCGTTGATAGACTCAACTTCAGCTCTATATTTTTCGGTTGCATCAGGACTTCTCTGGATACCCTTCGTATTTGCCGCTTCTTTTCGTGCCTGATTGGCCAGAGCTTTCAGTTCATTCGAGAAATCGGCATAAAGGTTCTCCTGGACCGTACCAGAAGATAAGGTTCGTGCATCAGGGGTCATGGAAATAAGGCTCACTTCGGTCATGGCCTGTACCCTCTTGCCCGTCTTCGGGTCAACATAGGTACGACCGGACTCTTTATAAACCTTCTCGCCAGTTTCCTTGTCGATATGGGGGCTTCCTTTGCGCTCAGGTACCCGGACGGTCTGTTTCCGTCTGGACAGGAGGGTGGATGCACCGCCATATTTTTCAGTGCCATCGTCCTGCACCCGGATCTGCCATTTTTGCTTCAGCTCCTGGATACCATTTTCACGTTCAGAACGTTTATAGTCCAGTTTGTGCTTCTCAGCATCAATAACGACCATGGAGTGCTTAACGGCACGAGCAATATCGCCTTCAGGTGCGCCACGAAGAGTCATGTCAGTAATAAGATTGGAAATAATCCCCATCTCTTTCTGCTTTTCCTCTTTCTTCATGAGGCGCACGCCGTTCGGATTTCCTTCAGGCACCGCGTACGCTGTCTTCGGGTCAAAGTCCTTCAAATCCTTCAGAGCAGGGGTGGATTTAATATTGACTTTGCTCGACATAGGGATAGCCACAACAGTATCACCATCGAAGTCAGCACCCGACAGACGTTCTGCAACCTTTGCGTTGATGCCAATTGCATCTTGCACCGAACCAAGATTCCTGCGACCGGACAAGTTCTTGTTGTTGACGGTCACAATGGGAATTTCAAAGGTGCCTGCATGAGGAAAACGAACCAGAGCAAGCTGGGTGCCATCAGGATATGTAGGGCAGTAGCATTCTCGCTCACCGATTTTGGACAAAGGTAAAATAACCTTTGTTGCCTGACCAGGGAAAGAAGATGCTTTCAGGGTCATCGAGTTGCCTTCGCAGGTATCGGCAAAATCAATCAGCAGCTTTTTCCGAATCGTCGGATTATCATACTGCATGATTTCATCATATTCTGCCTTGCGGTCAGCAATGGTGAGGTCCAGCTGCTGCTTCATCAACTTGATAGGCTGCTTGGAGAGGAACTGTGACGAAAGATTCTTCGCCATGGTGTCCCAGTCCCCTTCTTCCTTCAGCTTATTGATGGGTGACAGATGTTCTTTTCCGTCCTCACCAATATAAGTGCTCTGACCATTTGCCTTAATGGCTGCACCGAAGGGATTGTCCGGGTCATCCTTAATGGGCTTTAAGACCTTCATTTTCGGGGTGCCGGATTTCTTGTTGGTATTAAACACTACATCGTAGCCTTCAGGAATATCATCAGAATATACAGCCATACCTTTTAGATAGTGACTGTCATCTACCATGATACGAACCTGCGCATAATGTGATTTTCCGAGGTTCAGGTCAGCAACACCTCGCCGAATCTCGATAACACCATCTTTGTCCAAGCCGCCTTCATCACCATACCGGATACAAACACGGTCAGAACTCATGCTGCTGGGGCGCTGGAGCTTCTTGAAGGTTTCGCCGCCATCTTCAGAATGATAGTCGCCAAGGGACTGAATCTCGTTCTGATGCTGGTACGCATATTTCTGGTCGAACTCCGGTTTTGCCAGAACAGTGATGTTCGTCTGCTGGTTGATATTGGTCGGCTGACGGATGCCTACACCATAGCGCTGATATCCATGCTCTGCCTCCAAAATAAAGACAGCATCGTCCAAGTCACCCTCGGAAACACCCAGAACCAGATTGGTGCCTTCCGACACATCAATCATGCCCTTTTTATCGACTTCTTTTCGCAGTGTTTCAGCGATTTCCTGCGTTCGGGTATATTTATCAGGCTTATCGTTCTTCAGCATCGAACGAACTGTGGATTCGGAAAGGCCCATTTCCCGACCAATTTCGGTAGGGCCAAGGCCATCCTGTGCCAATGCACGTGCGCGATCATATTTGAGCTGCTGACGCTCATGAATAGCTCTGCGCTGAGCCATACGGAACTCGGTAGCACCCATCTTATATTCTTCAGGAAGAGAATCATTGATGGTCTGGAGAATATCTTTCTCCTTCATACCGTCTTTCTTCAGTTCTTCGACACGGGAAAGAAAATCGCCCGAATGCTGGTATGGATTTTCGCCAGAACCCCACGGATATCTTCCCGAATGCCGTTTGGTTCCGTAATGTTCCAGGATACTCTCTTCGGATGCAATACCGAAATATCCTCGAATATCTCTTTCTACCGGATTCATGCTGTAGCTCCTAACTTCAGTTCGGTGATGATCTTATCGAACTCGATGATTTTGGCCATGATGGGGTCAATATCCTCATAGGTCGGATTCATAATCCAAATATCATCGTTCTGGTAGATGCGGTTTTCAATCTGAATATCACGAGGCTTGATGCCATACTCCAGGCAGAAAAGCGCATCGTAGATGAAGAGCTGTTCCATGTGCGCCGGTACCAGACCAGTCTTCAAATCGTGGATGCGCAGGAAGTTGTTTGTAAAATGGATTGCATCTGCCGTACCATAGCAGTTCTCCGAATAATAGAGAACCACTTCAGGGGACATTTGAAAACCGATGGCATCGTTGACATAGGAGTTGAGTGTCTTCTTGCTCCGAGGAAGCTTCTGTCCCAATGCAATGCTTTCTGCAGCATACGCATGAAGACGCGTTCCTCTCTCTTTTGCCTGAAAGTTCGCATAGGCTTCTGCAATCCGGGCAGTGTCATAGTTGAGCCAGTGATACTTACTCGCTCCCAGAAAGGCGTGCTGGCCTTGCAGTCGCGAATGATCGTTCCATTTCATCCAGTATCTCCTCCTTATTCTCAGGATAAATAAAAGAGGCATAGCTCATCTCGTTCATCTTGGCTACGTAGTAGTCTTGATTCGGACGATGTGATGCCTTCCCTGTTTTCTTTCCTTCGAGCGCTGCCCATCTATCTCGATATAAAACCAGGAGATCAGGAATCCCCTGAATCTCATTCGGGTCGAGATGAACAACCATGCAGCCGGGAAAGCGTTTCTTCAGGTCTTTCACCAATCCTGTTTTGAATTTGTTCTCTAGCATACAAACCTCCAAAAATAAAAGAGGAACAGCATGTTTTTATGCACACTGTTCCTCCCATAAAAGAGCAAGAAATTTACGCGGGGATTTTTGGTAATACGTGTCAAGGTTTGGTAAAAATATAAGGACTGCCACAAATGTGACAATCCTTGAACTTTACCTTACAGATACCATGTAAAAGGTGCATCCTCATACACTTCAGGAGGGCCTGCACGCTTCTCAGCATCCGGGTACATGTATTCGCCATAGTCATTTTTCAGACCAGCCTCGTCATCCCAATAGGGCATCGGCCAGTCAATGTCGGAAATATCATAGACCTTGCCGCAAATTGGGCAACGCCACTTTTCCTGGTTCCGCATCTTTCTCATCCTGATGCCGCACTCGCACCGGGGTTCTTTCACATGAAGCTCTGTATCGCCGTTGTAGTAGCAGCGCACCAAATTGTTCGCGCTGTCCAGCGTAGTCCACTCGTGATAACCAAACTCGTTCTCATACTGGGCCATAAACGGAATTTCGCGCTTTTTCATAGCTTACACCTCATAAATCAATTATATAGTTTTTGACGTTCTTTTACAAGGTGAAAGTGGGCGGCCCTCTTGGCCAATTCGAGCAGAAAACTCGCTGTGGCCAAAAACCCATTTTTATTTCCAACTACTATATATAAAATTTTTAATTTTTTTATCAAATTAAGAAAAAAAATGGGTTTTTGGCCAAACTGCATATTTTTAACGTATCTACGTAAAATATTGTGGCCATTTTTGCAAAAATTTTTGGCCACAAAGTGGGTTTTTGGCCATAAAATCGCCGTTTTTTCACGCATTGACAACTATTGACAGAAATTCCGCGAGAAAAAATGGCCAAAAATTCACACCGTGACAATTATTGACAAATCTTGACATCAAAAAGAAAAGGCCCTGAAATTGCTTCAGAGCCTCCCTTTCTCAGCGGATAATGCCTAAATTTTCAAACATTGCCATGATAGAAACATACGTCATGAGTGCTGCAAGTAGTAGCAGCGAACCAAACAGAAAGCGTCTTCTCTCAGCTTCCTCTTCCTGCCGCTTCTTCTCTTTCAGTGCCATCCGCATCATGATAATTTCCTTCAGGTCCTTAGAAAATCCCATCCAGAACACACCCTTTCTGTTCTAAGAATATCAGTCCTTAACCATGATGTCAAGGTTGACGATGCTTACCATCCGCTTGCAATGCTCATCCTTATACCGGAAAACCACAGCCGCCATAGTTTCCTCATACGAGATCTCAGTGACAGGCTTCTGAACAATCGGATTAGTGCCACGAATACGTACCCAGACCTTACCGTCCTTAACGCTCTTTTCATCAATACTATAAATTCGCATCATAGCTTATCGTGCCTCCTCTCGCATCAAATATCTTGCGGAGATATACAAGAACTGCTTCAACGGCATTGCCTGCCGGGGTAAGTCTCCAAGTACCTCATAGTAAAGCGGCTCATGCGTGCTCTTACGTACAACAGCATAGTCCACCGCTCGACGAAGGAGCCTGTCCATCGCAATAGCACTCGTGTGGTACTTCAAACACAGTTGCCGGTTGATATCCACAATAGTGGGAGATTCGTTGTTCTGCAGAGCACCTTTGAGAATATCAATGGCATCAATGAGAGCATCGAACCCGCTCATCCATACAGGCACACCAATCCGGTCCACGTATTCATAGGTAGTCATATAGCTTTCATCATCTTCTTTCGATATTTTTCGCCAAGAGCTATCGCGTAGATATACTTCGCTGGCGTAAAATGCACACCCATCCGTTTACTAGCCTCAGAGACAGCACTCCTGATAGAGGTTTCGACTTTTTGTGGCGAAATCCCATGCTTTCGAGCAATCATGATGTAAATATCCGTCAGACTTGCAGGTGCAAGTAGTCTGTTCAGCATATCAACAGCAATTTGGATAGCCTCATCAAGGTAAGTCATACGCGCTCCTTAGGCTTTCATAATGGCATTGGAAGTATGGACCAGATATGTAGCACCATCAATTGTGATTTGCAACTGATCTCCTTCGTAATCGGTCCAGTTATCCACCTTACCTTCGATGATGGTTCCGTCAGGCATTTTTATCTGCGCCCAGGAATAAGCGAAGGTTGTGTCGAATACTCGATAGTTGCATCCGCACAGGCTCAGGCAGCCAACGAGCATCATCAGACATGCAAAGACACAAATAATACGATTTTTCATAATTACTTCACCATAGAACCTTTCCGTGTCTGGTCATCCTTCGGCCAGTAAGTAAAAATATCATCGAAGACCACCGGAATCTTCTTCTGAAGTTCCAGCAACAGCGGGCACATCAGTTCGCGCATCTGAGGATGGGCCGCCACAGGAGTACGCAGCTTGAAGATGTTGCGCCATTCGCGGTAGTTGGCAGTCACCACGATCTCAGTCTTCAGGCACAGAGGCAACACGCAGCGAGCCTGTTCAGGACGCATACCGTTGGCAATGAGAGTTTTGTAGCTTTTTTCAGCATCATCGCAAGTCCAATACCACGCATTGTGGACTAGATAGTCTGTTTCGAGCTTTTTTAATTCCTCACTCGAAGTAGCTGCTCTGATTACATTTTCTTTAGGCTCATCGGGAATATAATACGGCTGAATAAAACTCAGCTCCCCGCCAAACTTCTCTCCTGCATAGTTACAATACCGCGTACTCTCCTGTGCGAAGCTCGCAATGCGGTGACGCACCAGTTCGTTGGCGATGGCTCGGTCACAGGTGAACAGCACAGACAGCTGGGAGTGCTCCAGCATGGCCTCATGCCCCTGCTTAATAAGAAAGCCCACCAACTTCTTAGCCGACGAGCCATCCGGGATGATTTTATCCTCGCTCTTATAGCAAACACGGGCAACACGCTCGATTTGCTGGAGTTCCTTGATGCCTCCCTTCGAGATTTCGGTGAGGATTTCATACTTGGGTTCAATGATTTTCATGATTGGCTTTCCTTTCTATTCACGATGTGAATTGCGGCGGACACCGTGGCCTGAGAAATATCTAAAATGGCTGCGATATCCTGCTGCGTGTACTCCTTATTGAGTTCCTTAATGATATCGGTTCTCTGTCGAATAGATGTAATTTTAGGAAATTGCATCACATTTTTATTCGTGGCATCTTTTGACACTTGCTTCACTAGGACCGAACCGTCTTCAAAGACTGCCCTAGCAAATTTGGAGTTGGACGTAGGATTAAGCTTAAAAGCCAATTCGACAAGTTCAGATGCTTTCTTTCCTGCATCCTTGAAATCCTTTTGACTAAACACATTCAAAATACTTGTTGACATTTCGTTGTTTTCCTTTCTGAAAAGCACTTGACAAAATATCAATTTAATAATATACTGTTATCAATCTAATATTTTGAGGAGAGATAGCGTGAGTTCTAACTTGATGAAAGTCTTTACCTCTCTTGACTGGGACAAAGCTGGGAAAAAGACTGGAAATCTTCTCTCGCTTGCTTTTAATGAAAACAAGCGAACTGGTGCGAAAGTTGCGAGAGCTGTTTTTGACGATGGAAGTGTGCTATTCAAAACTGTCACAAAGTCCGGAGTTGTCATTCAAGCAGCTGAACTTCTTCCTAAAATAACTTCTGTTGCACAGAGGAACGAAGTCATCAAGGAGCTGAGTCGAAACAAACACACTCAACAGGAAATTGCTGCAATTTTGAACATCTCTCAAGCTACTGTTTCTAATGTTTTGAAAAAGAAGTAAGGAGGATTATCATGGGAAACAAATTAGTTGGCTTTAATAGTATCGGAAAAGTTGTTTCTGCTACCTTCGGTACCAATAAAAAGACTGGCGCTAAAATTGCTCAAGTCGCCGGAACTGCCGGACGAACTATCATGCAGGGTGTGACCAAACATGGAGCAAGAATCACCACGATCATTGATGTTCCTGCAAATATGTCCAAAGCCCAACGTAATGCTGTCGCCATGGATTTACTGAAGGCAGGTTTCACTCAAATGCAAGCTGCTTTCGCCACTGGAATGTCCCAGAGCAATCTTTCACGCATTTCAAGAAAATAAGAGCCGCAGATTTCTCTGCAGCCCCTTGTGGTCAATTAGTGCTCAACCTTTTCTTTTGAAATACCAACCTTGACAAAACCCAGTCGGTGCTCAATAGGATCGCATTCCATGTCATCTGGCAAGGGCCAATTGTTACCGATATCCAATCCACATTGATTGAATCCAGCAACATAGCCGCCTACCCACGCACATACCATGCCAACCATAATTGCCACGCCGCCAATAAGTTTCTTCATGAGTTCATACCTCCAAAATATAATTTCGAGACTAATCATCTCATAAAGCGCCAAGAATATTTCGCGTTCCTCTGCGAGATTTATTTCTAACAGAGGATTTTTATATACTCATTTCTGGCTTCAACCTGCAGTCCCAGTTTCCGCAAATATCACCACAAGCATATTTCTTTGCAGTTTTCATACCTTTGCGAATAGCCTCCTGTTTATCAGTAGCTCGAATCTCAAAGCTCTGATGACCACCACCGTTATCCACGCAAGTAAATATAAAAGTGTGTTTCTCCATAGCGTCACCTCACACAATGGTCCACATGAATCGCATGAGTAACATAGTGAGCGATATCGCCAGCGCAATACCGCATCCTACCAGAACCAGACATGCCAGCTGTCCAGCGTAAAAGCACATCTTTTTGAAAAACTCGTCCATATTAGATTTCCTGCCTTTCGTATCCGATAAAGTCAGCCACGCCGATATCACCGTTATCACAGTTGTGCTGTGCGTACGATTTCGGAACCAGTGCCATTCGTTCAGATATGTACTTTGGGGTTCCATTCGCACGTCTTACAAACTCGTTCATATCCTTGTCTGCAGCAGTTCTCCCATGTGCCGTTACCGGGCAGAACTCTTTACCGCACTTCCTGCACCGGTAAATCTGGTTATACAGATCTTTCATCCTACATGCCTCCCTTACAACATCTACTCTGCGTTCTGCCGAAGAATAAGCCAAGTTTATGCCAAATATTAGTCATTTTCATCAACCCTTTCAAAGCCCACAAACTCTCCGAATCCGATATTCCCATTTTCGCAATGATGAACGGGTTCAAATTTGGTTAATTCGGGAACATGGTTCAGCGCATCTCCTAAACCCACATAGCAGAGACCATCATTAAATCTCTGCTGACATAAACTACATTTATATGCCGAAAAATAGTATGTGGTCATCTCCACTCCTCCCTGCACTCGATCATGTTGGCCGGAACATTATAATCGTTCGATAATTCTTCCTTATATGCAATTTCTGCATCAGGCTCTTCGTTGCCGATGGGATGGGCAAGCAGCTCAATTTCGTCATAATAAAACACCTTGCATCGCGTTTTCATCCTACGCACCTCCTTGCAGCATCCAAACGGTACTCTGCGGCCTGCAACTCAAAAATAGCCGTAGAAATATAATCCGGGTCACAGTTATCGAAATGATTCTTAGCGACATTCCATGCAGAAATGGCATCCATCAGAGGACTCGACTTGTACTCAGCAGTGATGGGGTTCGCATGAAATATCTTTTTGATACGGGCAACAAGTTTTCGCAGCATAGTTACTCCTTTCGTCAGCCTCCATGGCCTTTGCGATTTTATGCTGAATATAAAGAACGCAACCTGCCTGACTATCACATTCAAATGAAGCCAGCAATCCAGCAATAGCGTTCAGGGAGTTCAAATCCTCTTCAGCAAATATCATTTGACCTTCACCTTGGCTTCCTTGAAGTTGATGGGCTTCTTGGTACCTTCTCTCGCACACTCCGTCAAGCACTCATTGCAAGGCTCATCCGTCTCCAGCACCTTGAAGTTCTTGCACTTCGGGCAGTAGGTCGCATAGTCCACTTCGCGCATCCAGTCATTCATCAGATTTCACCTCTTCAGCCTCAACATGAGTCATCTCTTCATGGCAGCATGGACAATACACACGCCTTAAAGTAGGAATATATTCAGCCGGTGCACAATTCCACGCTTCTTTGAAAATCCCGCGTATATCACCGCATTTTAAGCATTGAACTCTGACTATCTCTTTTCTTTCATCGGGATTAGGCGGAAGAATCCACGGATTTTCACCACCGCAAAGTGGGCACGTAAACACAACTTCATGTTCTCCTGTTCGCTTCCCAGTAGCTCTAACCCAATGCTTTCCGCAATGCTTGCATTTGCCACTGCGAGATACCCAGTAATCTCGATTGCACTCCGATACAATTGGAGTTTGCTTAAACCTATCATCCAACTCCGGGTGCGTCTGGCGCTGATTCAAAGCCCACAACAGATTCCAACAGGCAGCACGCAGGTGGTCTTCATCGTCCATGCCAACAATGTATTTGGCCAGATGCCGCGCAGCACTATCCAGCAGAGAATGCAGAGGGATACCCTTGTCCACATTGTGCTCGCCGTACTTCAGAGCACCTTCCTCGCAGTGCTTACTGACTTCCATGATGCCGTACCACGGAAGTAAATCCATTCGGCCCTTCCCTGCGTGCATGTCACGCTTGGCACCGGTTTCAAACTCAGTGCGGTCTCCAGAATCTTTAATCATTTGTTTTTACCTTCCAATTCATTGATGCGTGCGGTTAACGTGGAACTTGCAATCCACAGAGCCATAAATTTTCCGAAATCAGCATCGGAAGCCACTTGTTTTCTGATTGCTGCCAGAACCGGATATGCCGAACAATATTCGTCCATCACATCGGTGTAGGCTTTCCTTTGCTCTTTCAGCAAATCAATGTCTGTGCACGCTGCCAAATCCGCAATGGTTTCAATTTCTTTCATGATAATTTTTCCTTTCAGCAATGCTTATGGATTCGCCCTTGCATAACCTTGTTGGTCATAGTGGACTTAGGAATCCTGCATTTCGGGTAGTTCGGACGGAATCTGTTCGCAGCCTTACGATCATTTGCGATTCGCATGTAAATTTCCTCCTCTATTTTCTCTGTGATTTTATTGACTGCCTTTGATGCAGACTCAAAAGAACGAATCAAATCAGCAAACATGTCTGCGAAATTATTTTGCTCCATAGAATTTCCTTTCGTTAAACTGTTTCTTTTGCATCAGTGCTCTGGAAATGGCCACATCAATGCCGCTTCGGCTCTTCAGATGGTAGAACCAGAGATCCTTGTAAGGTGTATTCAGCCGGTCGATACGCCCTGATGCCTGTTCCATGACCTTGTAGGAGTAGTTCTGAGAGTAAAATATAATGGTGTCTGTCTTAATGCAGTTCCAGCCTTCTGCTCCTGCATTGTACTGAACCAAATATACCCACTGCTTACCTTCAGGAATCGGCTGATGCTTATGGCCATTCCATTGAGCCACTTCCACACCTGCGTCATACGGCAGATTCATGAGAATATCCAGCTCGTAGTCGAAGTTATAGAAGATGATGACTCTCGGATGTGTCATGCAAATATCAAGCACTTCCTGCTGCCGAGATTCATCCTCGTTGACTACTCTCCGCAGGCTCGAACAGAACTCACTTGCCGTTTCGATAGGCCGCCCTTCCCATGGATTCCACCGACTCATGCAAATATCTTTGTACTTGCGCTGGTCAAACCCAACGTAGATGTTCTCATGATGAGGTATTGTTTTCCGCTCAAAGTCCATATCGACCAGAATCCGTTCCCGTAGGCGTACAAGCCTCCCAGTGTTCAAATATCTGTCGATTTTGGGATACTTCGAGAACCGGCTGTACACCACATGCTGCGTATTGAACTCTGTTCGGTTCCGATAGAATCCATTGGCAATGAATACTGGAATGTAATCCGTCCAGCAGTCACCGGGTGTGGCACTCAAAAGAATCCAGTCGTTTTCATTTGTAATGCGTAAGAAATCCTTCACCCAGGAACCATTGCCCACAACACGCTGCTCATCAAATATAAAGAATGCGCGTTTGACACCAATGTACTTGCCAATGTTGTTCCAAGAATCAATCACGACCTTATGATGGTAAAGGTCAAGGCTCTCATCGGTAGACATGAAAAAAGGAGCGAGTTCTTCATCCCACTCCCCTGTATCACGTTTCCGTGCCGTTGTGATAATATAAAGGTCTTCCGGTTCAACCATCGGAACATACTCTTCCGTGTTGAGCTTTCCATCGAACATCTGGTAATAAAATGCCAGTCCTGTTCGGCTTTTTCCGCTTCCCACCCCACCGCACAGAATACAACCCAGCCTCATTTTCTGGACCGCTTCGAGCTGGTAGTCGTAAAGCTGAACTCCCGCCATCAGAATAATCACCTCAATTCTTTATGCACATGAATGGATTCGGGCTGACAATGGTTCTCGTAAGCCAGCAGTGCAATCGTGGCTTCCTGCTCATCTTCGCCCTCGCCAAATATCGTGTATGCAAACAGCTCTTTACCTTTATAAGTAAAGACTTTCCATAGTCGTTTCGGTTCCATGGCAGTGGCCTCAGGAGATTTTCACAACGGTTTCCTTGCCGCCCTGATTGCCGGTGATGGCATCCGAAATAGAGCCGTAAATCTTCTTAACATTCTTCAGGTTGTCGTTGAAGTCGTCCAGGATATCGCCCATGCTCTCTGCCAACTGGTTCTTGGCCTCTTCCTTCACTTCTTCGCGCAGATCAGAAATATCAATCTGGCCGAGCTGGTCCCTGATTTCCTTCTTTACGCTGCCCTGCAGGGTCACGTATTCCTTATTGATGGCCGACTTGACCTGACGAGCCGTTTCCGTACGAATATCCGTAATGGCCGCGTTGGTTGCCCGCTGGACTGCATAATCCGTCCGGTTCACAACGGCCTTGTCCACAGCATCCTTGATGACATAATCAGGAATCTGGATAGCAGCATCGTCTACCAGCCGGTCAATTTTGCTGTCGAGCTTCTTTGCAAGGGCATTCATCTTGCAGTGAACCCCGATAGCGTAGCCTGCGCCGACCAGACCGATAACCCACCCTGCTGCGTTCATGTAGAACTCCATAGACTTTTTCATACTAATACTCCTTTGTTTTTAGTGTGAGCCATACTCGCCCCAGCGAATGGCCCATATAAAAAGGAGCCGCAGATTTCTCCACGGCTCCCGAAATTATTGCGATTACTGCTTCGTCTTCATGCGCACCATGTATTTTTCACCGTCTTTGTCCTCAATTAGACCGTAGCAGCGGCGAAATATCTTGGCGTATTTCTCGATCATCTCATCCGAAAGAGAGCCAAAGTCATCTTCGGTCAGGCCTACAATCAGAAATGTACCAACCACATAGTCATACATCTGACCGTCAGCATTATAAAGCGGCCGATTGAACTCCAAGCCCATGAGTTTTCCCTCATCGTTGCAGATAAGGGCAACCTCATCATCCCACGGGTAGGTTGCTTGAATCATGCCACCAACCTCTTTCTGCAGAGATTCCAGCGAACCATCAATTTCGATGACCTCCGGTCGGCACATCGGTTTGATACGCAATACTTTCATAGTCCTTCTCCTTTATTAAAATATAAGTCTGAGCTGCTGCCTCTGAGAACGCCATTTGCGACGTGGGCACTCACCGGCTGGACCATTCAACTGAAGACTAACTCCTGCACTCAGAAATATCATTTAATAAAGTTTAGAACGGCATATCGTTCGGGTCGTTAGGTTCGGCCATCTCGCGCTGTTCGTACTTTGCAGCATACGGGTCAGCATCCACATCCTGCTCAACGTACATGATGTCCGCATACAGAGTGTACTGGCCGGGATTGTTCCGGTTCTCGTACAGGTTGGCCTGCAGGTTCACGTTCTTTACGCGGATGTAGTCCAGCTGGCTGATGTTCTCAGCATTGCAGGCGACCTTGCGACCAGTGGTGGTGATCCAGAACACCTGAGGAGGCCACTTGGAATCCATGTTGACCGTCACAGGAACATAGAAGGTCGGGATGAACGGCTCATCGTAAGTGTAGTTGGGGTTCGGCTTGGTCTGCTTGACGTTCACGCCCATGTCGATAAGCTGCTGGGCCTGCTCCTGCGTGGGAATGACCACGTTGACACGCCGCCGGGGAGAACCAAAGCGGTCACGGTTCGGGTCGCCGGAAAAGTTGGTGTCGAAAATGAATCTCGTATTGTCGATGTTTACCTTTGCTTTCATGATAAAAACTCCTTTGTTTTGAAATATGATTTAGCGCACAGCGTAGTTCCGTGCAGCCTCGTCCTGAATATCATTCCAGGGCATGTCAGGCTTCTGCCAAGGCGGCATTCCACCATCATCCGCTACGAACCATTCCAGGTCGCCGTACTGAGCAATGGTGTCCGCTGCCTCATCAACCATCTTGTCGAAATAAGAACGGTCAATACACTCCTCCAAATGAAGGTTGTAGACCATCTCGCTCTCTAACCAGCGGTAGTCTTTGGTTCCAGTGACCGAATTGTATTTCGTTTCACCGTTGTCCTTTACGCCCGCTTCACGCATCAGCAGTGCTCCACCGCATCCAGGTTTGATGGGGCAGAACTGGCCAACACGGCCCACGAAAATATAATTGTGCTCATCTTCCGGCAGTGCCTCGTTCTTGTCGAGGTAGATTGCACCCTTAGAAACCGACTTGGTTTCGCAAAGGTCGTTGAACACAATATCTTCATGGGAGAAGAGCGTCTTGAACACATACGGCACCTGAAACTGTGTGCCTGTAGCAGTCCACTGACCACCTTTCTTCTCGTTTTTCTCAGGAATATAGCCGTACTGTGCCTTTGACGTATCTGCATCCTGGTACTTTGCAATATAAACTGCGTTGTTCACCAGGCACATTTTCTCGTATGTAGCCTCATGCTCAAACGTGTAGCCATACTGCTCAGCGAACTTCATGCAGAAGTCGATGATTTCAGGCGTGGCATCAGGAATCTTGATAGAGTCCGTCTTGATGTGCGCCACTGTAAAACCACGACTTGCCACCTCGTCTTGCAAAGTGCGCATAAATAAAGCCCCTCGAAGCGCCACGATGTTGTTGGCGTTCTTGGGGTTGCGGAAGGGATTATCGAAAGTCGCACTGGTCAACCCGTAAACCGAGTTGATGGCGATTTTCAGAGCCTGTGCCAATGCTTTTGCCTGTGCAGGGTCATCCAGATACTTGGCCAACTTACCACCAAAGAGCTTTTTGGCCTTGTCGTACTCACCATGTTTTACATAGATACGTACATCCATCAGGTCATTGAAGTTCTTGGTGTAGTCACCAAAGTAGTTCAAAGCAACAGCCGAGTGCGGATGCAGGGACGCCACGTCCAGAAGCGCAACGTTCCAGTACATACCGGGTTCAGCATAGACATAGCCCCCCAAACCCAAGTCCGTACCGCGGAACATGTTGTGCATCCGGCCATCCTCGCCAAGCACCCATTCATAACCGGGGAAAGCATTGATGTTGTTCTTGTCGGTCAGTATATCAGGATCAACTTCCACCACGGAATCAGACTTGCCCGTAGCCAAATCGGTATAGACCAGCTGAGGGTGCTTTTCTTTACCGAAAATGATACGGGTGGTCAGGCTGTTGGTCGTATCATTGACGGTCATTCCAGCAACATCTGCCAGAATCTCGCGTGCAACGAAGTCAGCCTTACGGTCTTTGGAATTGAACACTGCTTCTGTGGCGATAACGTCATTGTCACAGTATTCCGCAACCTGCTCCCACTTTTCCTCCGGCACCGGCTGGTTCCAAGGCAAGCCAAGTTCCTGATGGTGGATACCTAACTCAATCTCGAACTTCTTCAGGCTCTGTTTCTTGGAGGAGAAGTCATAAATATCCGTATAGGACAGGTTATAGGCCTCGCCAAAGAAGCCTGCATGGTCGTTGATAATGCGGTTCGACAGCGCGTACAGCTGCTCCGTATTCCATCCGAGCATACAGGCCCAAAGCATGTGGTTATCATACTTACGGTTGTTAAAGCCAATCAGACGATATTGTGTCAGCTTCTCAATATCCGTAGCACTGGGGTTAATCAACCGAGTTACCGGCTTGTCTTCACCGGCGAATTTCCAGTTGACCAAGAAGAGATTCGGGAACACCTCACAGTCGAAAAATACGATAGGTGCTTTCTCGTCTTCATCGACCTGAGATGCCACATCCTCTTTCGACTTGAAGTGCATCTTCGCCGTGATTTTCAAACAGGCATCGGCCTGATTCGTACTGTTCACAGCAAAGGCCAGAATTGCATTGCGCATGTCGTCCACGTTATAAGGAATCCCACTCTCGTAGGCTTCGTCCATAATGTGAGCGATAAAGTCAATGCTGGGTTTGGTATAGGGGCTGATTTCTTTTGCGAGGGCTTTCTTAATGAGTACCCGCAGGTGCTTCTCATTTTGAATCTGCTTCACATCGACCATTGCTTTTTCTCCCTTCAATGGTAAGCCGCTGCTGATTTTGGCAACCGGAATATCATTGCACTTGGTCAGCATTCTTCTCAGCGAAGAATTACCGGTGAACACCTTGACCTCAATATGTTCATCATAAATGCGGCTCAGTTTGCTTGCGTCCCCTGTGTAAATGTAGTGCAAGTGGATTCCTGCACCAGATTTACTCAGTTCTGCGTAAGTAGCAGGCCATTTGGACGCTGCCTCCAGATTTCGCTCAAAGCATTTCTTTCCATCGTCGCCCGGAATATCAAAGTCGATGACGATGTGGGTTTCAGGAACCTTGACATAGTGTAGCTTGGAGGTAAGAATATCTTTGAGCAGTGTTTTGACATTCTCCCACTTTTGCGTAGGAGTGCCATTTTCGTTCGCATACTGCGCAGGACAGTCCTTGCAAATATCATCAAAGAGAGAATGCTGCGGTTTCAGGTCAATCCAAGACTTGAATGGTTCCTTCTCGGCAGGGGCTTCTACAGGAGTTGGGTCGGCAAACTCCTTGAACTTGTCCGCCTTAAATCCGCTGTAGTAACTCCGCACACGCTCACCGTTCACATCTTCGGCACGCTCCTTGTAGTCCAAGAAGTAGTTCATCAACTCTTCCCGGAAAGCACGCATCGAATATGGATAGGCCACTTTGGCTCGCTGGTTGTACTCATCATACATGGCCCATGCTCGTTTCAGGGAAATACCATCCTCTTTTTTGAAGATGTAATACCGGTCGAGCATGAAGTTATAGAAGTCATTGGAAGCACCAAGCATTCGCGTCGGAATATAATCGTCGTAGAGATGCTTGTTGGCCTCATAGACCTCTTTGCAGTGCCATGCGATACCGCCAAGCTCGAAGTCGGTCTTAGCGTAGAGTTCAGAATATCTTTTCTGAGGCACTTTCTCGCCAGTTGGAACCACATCAATCAATCGGCGAATCAAACCGGACTTCGCATCGGTGATCTTGACGGGCTTGTTTGTGGCAAGGATCAGAAAGCTCTTGAACTGATTGGCATAAGCACTACGGAATTTCTCATTGACCATCATGGTTTCATGAGATACCAGCGAGTTCAGACGGGTGTTGTCCTCGATTTTGGACAGGTTGCCTTCATGCTGAATTGCAATCAGAGGGTTTGCCTTGAACGCTTCCAGCGAGAACGCATTTGATGCAGAACCCAGTGCCTGGGAATCGAACGCTGCATAATATCCAGGAAAGAGCTTCTGAATAATGTTCAGCACCGTGGATTTACCACTGCCGGGTGGACCATAGAGAACCATAAACTTCTGGATGGTCTTGGAATCGCCATTGACAATAGAGCCGATGCACCACTCGATTTTCTCTCGTTCCTCTGGAGAATAGAGTGTCTGCATTAGCTCATCATAGGCATCAATGTTCCCCGGTTCCAACACATACGGAAGCTTCTTGGATGCGTAGCTTTCCTTTTTGACCGGAGTGTTCGCAAATATCAGTTGTTCATCCAGCGTGTGGTAATTGTCCCGCATCTGACGCTGACAATACTTGTGCCAGTTGTCAATCATGCCGGATTCTGCATCCCACATGTGGAGCACCCGGTAGTTATCCAGATGTTCCTTGTGCTCATTTGCGTAAATATCCAACTCGTGGTCGATTAGTTGAAGTGCATCCTGCTCGTCAATGCTCCACAAACCTCGCTCTTCCAGCCAGATGGCGTAGAAATCAGAACCCCGAATCATCAAATCCTTGGACTTTTTGATGATAAATTTGGGATAGATTTCGATTACACCGCGTTTTCCCGTGCGCGTTGCAATCATCAGGAAATCAATCATTGGTAACTGACTTCCTCCTTTCTACGAGGTCCGTATTAGACATCTTTTTTCGTAATGGTCGCCGCACCATCGCAGCAAACATCCTTGTTCTCATCGTCCAGGTCGGCGTTGTAGCGAATCTCGGCGAGTTCTGCTTCGGCAGCATCAGCACGTTCCTTTTCGGCCTTGCGCTTCTTCTCGCTCTCGTCCAGCATCTTGCAAGCAGCCCAGAACAGACCAACGGTGCCCACCAGCAGCAGGTTCTTACCGAAGAGTTTGCCCTTCTGGCAACGAATCACCTTCTGAGCAGCATCCAGTGCCAGCTGAGTCTGTGCGAGTTCATAGTAAATGTTATTCATAGTCACTTTTCCTCCAATAATTAAGGTCTGCCAAAATCAGCCGACCAATATGTTCGGTATTCCTACATGCTGTAATTCGCATCAAGACGACGGAATCATGGAGAACTTCTTCAATTACGCCTTCCATCGGAATGCAAATTTTCGATACATACACCATCAGAAATTATTCTCGTTGAGATACGCCATCAGCTGGTACCAGATGTCCAGCTTACGCATATCCACATTGGGTTTTATCAAAGTAAAAAGCCCACCAGCTCCAGTCGGCTGATAGGCTCTCTGATTGAAACGGTCGATAACAAACTGAGCGCGACCTTCGTTGAAACGAGCATCATCCATAGCAGCCATTCCGAGGCTGACGATCATGCTCCAGAACCACTGCCCTACTCGGTTTCCCGCTTCGGAATCTGCCATAATATGCTCTTCGATGCGGATGGAAAGGGCCACCATCATCTCCAACATACTGCACGGCATCCCTCTCGTTGCGTTGTTCATCGCCGCGTAGGGAATGTTTCTCTCCTGAGCAAACCGGTAGCGCAGGTCACACCCATCTTCAGCACGACTTTCATCCATCTCACAGGAAGGAATGAAGTCTTGCCGAAACAAAAACATGAGCAGACTGTGGAAAGAGAGATTTCTCGGCTCCCACATTCCGCAGACCGTTTCATGTAACCAATCAAAATACTGACTGGTCACGTTGTTGAAAATCATTCGTACTCCTCTCTGGAGTCAGGGTATAAATCCGCATAGTTGTTGCGAACCCGCAGGACTTCGTAATCCTTCCGGTAGTTGTGATTGCGGACATGTACGAGGTCAGGCTCATCCGCTCCGAAATTATCCAGAGCCTTGGGGCCAATCACTTTTTCAATATCCTCTACCCTGCTCCCATCGCTGTCATAGGTCATGACACCATCTGCGTAGTAGGTCAGGAAGCTGGTTTCATAGTCATCCTCATTTCCGAACTCATCGCTCGGAATGATTTCGATGGCCTCCAGCGGCTCATGGGTCGGCTTTTCAGGATCTTCTTCCTGACGATAGGGGCCGCTCACAAGGTCATACGCCTTCTCATTGGCCCGCTGTTCGATAGCCGTGTCCATTTCCTGCTCACGCTGCTTAAAGTGGTTCCGAGCATCCTCGACCAGTGCATCTGCCTGCTTCTTGTAAATATCACTCATCAGAAAGTGCATCGTGGCTACACCAGCAGCAAACCCGCCTACAAATATCAAGGCATCACGCATCAGTTTTTTCATCTGTTTCTTCTCCTTTAGTCGTCATCATGGTGAAGGCCAATCCTCCGAAAAAGAGCGATACGCTCATGAGGATGCCTCCAACCAGATGCCGCTTTCGTTTCGTGTCGGTCAAATAATCGAGGAATAAAAACACCGATTCTAAGCCGTCCATAAAATATCCTTTCACTCGGAAAGAACTGCCAGACCGGATACGAAACAGACTCCGGCCATGGCTGCAAATACATAGGAAAGCGCCTTCACGTATCTGGTCATAGCTTTGTTCCTCCAAAAATATCAGTTAGATTTTGTCGATGATGATGCCATCGCAGTTGAAGTGCATGATGACAGAAGGCTCCTCGCCACGGATAAAGCTTTTCAGTGCCTCATCATTCGGCGCATAATTGGTGATGCCGAAGTCCACATGGTTGTGCAACGAAGTGTCATTCGGGTCGTAGATCCAGCCAACAACCTGACCGGCAGGCGTACGCAGGGACTGACCGCCATGAGTGCCGATCATGGACAGCGCTTCGTTCAGGAACAGATGCCCCTGGCTACGCAGTCGCTTGTTTGCCGCAGACTCCATGAGTAACAGGTAGTTCCGGTTCAGGAGGCCATCACGCTGCCATGTATCCACGGTTTCATCGAAAATCAGAGAACACGGGTCATCTGCTTGCTCGGCAATATCCTTGTACTCTTTGATGACTTCCTCTACGCCGTTCTCATTGACCTTCTTGGTTTCGACCTCCACGGCCTTGATGTTCTGCTCCAGTTCATGCTGGACGCGCTCACCAAAACGGTCAGTAACACGATTCTTATAGCTGTTGAAGGTCTGCTCCAGTGCGATGTATGCCGCAGTCAGCGTTGCATTCCGCTTCGTCATGATGTGATGACTGCCAAACATGCAGCCGAGGGATGCTGCACCCAGACCAACCGCAGGAGCATATACCTTTGCCAGCTTCAGGCCAGTCTTCAGGTACTGCTTGGTGATGTCATCCTTCATGTCCTTTTCGGTATAGGTTTCGCCTTCGGACAGCTGAATCTCACCGGTATCCACTTTGTCCTTTGCTTCGTGGATTTTCTCCACCTGGGTCTTATGCTCGGCCAGAATATCCTGCGCCTTCAGGGTTGCCTTGCAGGCCAGAACGGTAGCCGTTACGCCGCCAATTGCAGCACCAACAACCATGATGGTCGGGCTTGCCTTCTTCAGCTTGAATGCGGTCTTAGACAACATCTGCGTTGCCTTGGTCATGATTTCTTCCTTTTTCATAGAAATATCAGTCCTTTCATTAGTTCAGAGGAACAGGCTTCGGGAAAACAATGGTATAGCCGCCGGGAACGCCCTTGATCGTTGCAGGGCCGAGGTCATACCATCCATACTTGCAGTCCTGATAGTCACGCGCATCACGAGTGATACCCACAACATCGTAGAAGTCAGCAATCGTAACCTGTCCGTAATCGTGGATTGCATGGCCCATCTCGTTCAGAACATCATTCGCATCACCATAGCTGTCGAACGTGATGTTCTGCCAGTCCAGCCGGTTCGGTCGATAGTTGTTCTGCTGGGGACGGTTCTGATTCGCATTTGCGTAATAGCTGCTGTAACTGTTACGCTGCTGAGAATATCCGCCATTGTTGCCATGGGAACGGTCAACGCCAAAGAGTGCGATATTTACGGCAGAGCACACCATGTTCTTGATACCGGGCAGAATATAATCCGTCCACAGCTTTTCACGAATCGTCTGCAGGTCTTCAGCCAGGAAATTATGAGCCAACTTCTGAATCTCGCTTTCCTGCTTGATGGTCACTTTACCGGTCGTGACCTTCTTCAACTGTTTCTTCGGTGGCTCGCCCGTGGAGTTGATGCTGCTGGAAGGCATTTCGATCTTAGCCATTGGTTGCTACCTCCTGTGCCGTAGCGAAAATGGACGTGGCGATTTCTTTGGCCGTATTCGGGAGCCATGCAGTACCAACAGACTTTCCCGTAAGCTTATCTGTAACAGTAATCAGCACTTTTTCAATACCGTTGGTACTGACGTACTTATCCACGCCAAGTCGATAACTCTTCAGACAAGCCTTCGGGCCTTTCTCAACCATCAACTTGATGAACGCCTTATCGCCTGCGACACCAACGGCCACACCGGCAGCAAAAATGCCACCGATAATCGCAGCTTTCTTCCAGTTGAACTTTTTGTCGTTTTTCTTTTCCATGGTAATTCTCCTTTATAAAAAATAAAAGGAGCCGCAGATTTCTCCACGGCTCTCTCGGTTGTCCAACAGATTATTCTTCGTCGGAATCTTCCACTTCGGTTGCTTCCGGGAACTCGATGGGCTCGTTCTTCGTCTTCTTGCTCTCCATCCGGGCGGCCACCTTGTACCACAGCGGAACAATCACGTGCTTGCAGAGCATCTCTGCGCCCTTGTAAGCAGCGGCACCTGCCAGCATCCATACTGCCGTCTTGCCAAAGTTACCAGATGCGCTCGGCATCTCTGCATCGTTCGTGTCCACGCTGGGAACCAGATTTTCGACCTCCGGCATTTCGTTTGCCAGGTTCTCAGTCATAGCTTCCATGTTGTTCGTCATTTCGTTTTCCATAGTGATCTCTCCTTTTTGAAATATAAATGTTGGAGTATACCTCCATAACAGTCGATGAAAATTTCGCGGATTAATAACCCAGCCACTTCGGAGGAGTATTGTAGTCCAGGACAAGGCAGGGCATACCGTCATCATCCAGCTTAGAGCTGTAGAAAGTTTCGATTTCCAGCGTGGACTCCGTATCCCAGCCCAGCAGGTCGCCATTCTTAATGTGGTCCAGGCCCAGATAGTCGAACAGGTCATTCTGGGTCACACGAAAATCACTGAGGAGCTGCTTGTTCAGACCGTTCATCGCCCGGTCCAGCGCATTCACAGTCGTTCTGAAATATCTTCCAGAGAAACTTTCATAGCACTCAACCAGCTGATCGTATGCTGCATCACGGGCTGCCGGTACGATAGCAGGATTTTCTTCCGGCTTCTTTGCCATGTTATCGAGGGTAATGGTCTGGCGAAGCTCTTTCTCCTTATCCGCGCCGATGGTTTCCACAACCTTCTCCTGATACTGCTTCAGGGCGCTCTCGCTCAGGGAATATGCGGCTGCCAGTGCTGCATTGCGCCGGTCATTCTCGTTCATAGCACCAATCATGCAGCCTGCGGATGCTACCATGGAAATAGCTGTGGGAATATAAGCCGGAGCTGCCGTCTTTACGATGGTCTTCACATCCAGCTTTTCCGTGCCGAGTTCCTGCTTCTTCTCATCGAGCAGAATCATCGCCTTGGGAGTTGCCTTGACCGCGAAAACCACGCTCGTGACCATGCCTGCAATGCTGCCGCAGACCAGAATCTTGGGAAGGTTCTTCTTGATACCCTTTCCCACTGCCTTACCGAATGCTTTCAGGTTCATTTTTCATACCTCCAAAAATATAAAAGAAAAGAGCCACAGATTTCTCTGCAGCTCTTCGCTTCTCAGTTGAGTTCATCCTCCGCATGATTGCGGGCGTGACATGCTCTCCGTCTTACCGGAGCAGGGTCATCCGTCAGCCAGCTATAGAGCCGAATCGGTTGCAGGAGCAAGTACCAGATCAGCGCATCGAGCGCACTGAGCATCGCCTGCCCCAGCACCTTCATGGCGCTCAGCATTGCGGAATCCACCTGCTTAAAGTATTCATGATCGAACATAGTTTTTACCTCCAATTCATTTCAGGATTTCTCCATAATAGCGTTGGATTTTTTCGCGATTTAGCGGTCTTTCTCGGCCAACTGCTTGCGAACCTCTTCGCGTACCATGTCCTGCAGTTCATCTTCGGTCTTTTGGTCCTCGATCAGGTCATGACCAAATCCCATGATTGCACTTGCTGCCAGCATCGCCATGGATGCAACTTTCCACCAGTTAATGTTCTTCATAAATATCAAACTCCTTCTTAAAACGGTGTATCCTTGCTCGGATCATAGTTCAGATAGTCGTTAATGGGTTCCTGATAAGCCTCCACATAGTAGACCTCCAGCCCATCATCTGTCTTCTGTTTGAGATAACTGAAGTCAATCCAAAAATATTCCCAGTCATTTGCGAGGTAATCGGCGCACCATCCCTTCAAATCACCTTCCGGGATATAATCCAGTCCAAGGTAATTGTAAAGATCGTTCATCGAGGCATACCCATTCAGGGCAAAGTCACGATTCAGGCTGTAAAACGCTTCCAGCAGGACAGCCTCTGTGGCATGGAAATATCTTTTCGAGATAGGCTCGTAGCAGAGAAGCTTCTCCTCTTCCATGTCCGAGGTGGACTTTTTGAGTACGGACTGTGCATCCTTGTAAATTTCTTTCTCATTCTCAGCCCCAACATGCTGTGCAACTTTTCTACGGTACTCCTGATATGCCTTTCCGAGTGCCATGTAGCCAGCAGTCAGGCTCGCGATTTGCTTCTTGTTCAGGGCATTCGAGCCGAGGATGCAGGCGATGGTTCCCACGCCAAGTGCAGTTGCAGGCAGATAGAACTTCCAGCAGTCCTTCACTTTTTCTTTCGTGGTGTACTCCGGTTCCGCAGCGTTCAGTTCCATGAGCTTTTCGGCCTTGATGGTTGCCTTTCCTGTTTCGATGGCTGTCAGCACCACACCAACGGAAGCACCGATTGCCAGAATTGTCCCGCCATTCTTTTTCAAGAACCGGGACGCAGATTTCATGAGGTTCATAGGTTTCTCCCTTCAAATATAAAAGACAAAGAGCCGCAGATTTCTCTACGGCTCCGTGCCTAGTCATTGATTTCTCATCTTTTCACCAAGGCTGGCGAAATAGTCTGTAAAGACCTCAAACAGTTTTTGATCATGCTTGCAATATTTGCTGTTAATTTTATCGTTGATTGCATTTGCGGCCGCATCATTCCCATCCAGAACCATGTCGTTCCAAATATGGGCTACAGCATACGGACCAGTAAAACGCATAATCCGATCAATTGCGCATAATACTGCTACGCACCCCAGAATTATTTTTACCATCTTTTTCATAATTTCATACCTCCATAATGTGATTATGAGATTTCACATCTCCATAAAGCGGCATGATTTTTTCGCGAGAAAACAAAAAGAGCCTACGATTTCTCGTAAGCTCTCGTTGCAAATATCATTCAGGGAAGTATGTCAAGGATGCTGTAACACATCTTCCCGATTTCGTTGGGTGCGTAGTCATCGTCCAAGCCTTCATACATCAGCTCGTCACCCACACGCTCCTCAATGTCGGCCCACTCGTCAGAGTCTTCATTGAGATTTTCATAGTCCAAGTTGAGTCCCAATTTTCTGAGGAACTCAATCTGTTCTTCCGTCAACATAAAATCACCCTTTCTTATATTTTTTAATCTCTTTGTGACTCGTCTTCCACACCGTCGTAATGACACCGTTTTCAGGATTGACATTGACCGTTGCCATTTTACCGATAAGTCTTTGACTTGGTCTGCCCTTCCCGTCATACTTTGTCTTAATACTATCATGGTTCAAAGGCTTTTTCAAGGCATCAAAAATACCTTCTACTGTAACTGGCCTGCTCTTTTCTTCGCACCGGTCGAGTGCATGGGTAGATATCGCCGTTATTAGCACACCATTTGCAGAATGAAATGGTTTCTTCAAACGCCGAATCGTCCTTGCTTGAATAGAATGTCTGTCATGGGCCAGTTGTTCTTTTGTTCGCCGAACTCCCCATTTCATACCCTTGATGCCATAATGGTAGAGTTCAGCTGTTCCGTCACTCCATCTCCACATACTGTTCCTTTCATCATCATACAATCCCTGCTTTCTTCAAAATATCCATGAGGTCAGCTTTCGGCATCTCAGCATCCAGTTCCAGATGAACAGTCACCTTCTGTTCCTTATCCGACCATTTGGCCTGAATATCATCCAGATTGACCTTGATACCATACTTCTGCTTGGCAATCGCCTTGTTGATAGCCAAAGAAATGATTCTGCGCATAAAGCTCGACCGGATAAGCATTAAGTCCTCCATGATAGTTCTTCTCCTTATACTTTCTTTTCGGTTTCAAATTTCAGCCGATTTCGTTTAGATGCGTTGACAATGGCTCTCGGATAGGCTGCTGCAAAAGCAATCGGCACAGTATCATTTCGCAGGAAGATACGCTCCTGACGCTGATGGACCCCTGCATGAATATCATTTGCCTCGATGTAGGCTTTCAGCGCTTGAATAATATTTCGCAGAACCATGCGCTCGTCATCGTCAATTTTGATTTCCATAAGAAAAAGTCCGCCGAGCATGAAATCATCCACGATTTTCTTGATAGCGTCCTTATCAACAGTTCTGTCGATATATACCGGTTTATCGCACAGCTGTTTCATTGCGATGGGCGTAATAAGCTCCAATTTCATAGTTCTTCTCCTTTTGATTAAAATATCAGCCGTTCAAGGCATCGTAATAAGCTTCCATAGCCATATCAAAAAGATTGTTTGTGTGGTTCATCAGAACAGGTTCGACCGATACCTTTTCCTTTGAACCACTCAGATGCAGCGCTACTTTGAGTTCTTGCTCTTTCTTTTTGGCAAGCTCACGATCGTTAAAAATGCCATAGATGTAGGTGATGCCGTTCTCACCCGTTTCATCAAGTTCTTCACCCTGCAAAATATAAATCGTCATTGTTCTTCTCCTTTTAATGTATTGGAATAGACTTCCATAGCTTTACGAAACACCTCAGATTTCGTTTGGCCTGTCTGTTCACTAAGATTCGTGAGCATTTGGTTTTCCTCAGCTGTAAGTCGGATTTTGAATGTTACATCTCGTGTAACCTCTTTGGGTGGCCTGCCTCTCATAGCTAAATTACACTCCTATCAAATACCGTTTCCCAGCGTTCTTTTTTCAGCGGTTTCATGCGTAAGGCCCACATGATTTGCCGGACTGTGACCGTGGGATAACAGCCATTCGAGTCTTTCTTCTTCGCATGGTGGTCAAAATATTCCTTGAAACCATCATGCAGATAGATTTTATCGTTCAGCCACGGGTCGATGGCACTCCATGTAGTAGACTTTGTTCTCTCGCTGAAACGCTGCTGGATAACGCAAAGTCCTTTCCCATGGTCCAAATATAACGTGCTGATGCGATAAACCGGATGATTGCATCTGTACGTCTGCCCATAGTAACTCGTCCAATTTTCAGGTGGTAGATTATGGTATCTCATAAAAGAAAGAGAAGCCGCAGATTTCTCTGCAGCCTCTCCTGTCCCTCCTTTATACAGACTTTTTTCCGTAATCCTTGTAGATCATCTTGCCGTCCCGATAGCGGTCGTCGAACACCTGCACACCGCCTGCCGAACAGATTGCCCAGAACCGGTCATGGTGAATCATCAGAAATGCCCCCAGAGCGGTCGATACAACGCCTGCTACGACCTTCGCTGCTTCGGTTTTCCAAGTCTTTTCCGCTTTTTCTGCCTCGATTCTCAGCTCGTTGTTCTTCAGTTGAAGCTCATCCTCTCGTGCATTCTTGTCGGCCTGACTTGTCTTTTCCTTCACGCGAATTTCGTAGAGCTTTGCAGCGCACTCATAGGCAGCCTTGTATTCATTGCTTCCCGGTTCCAAGCCCTTGATTCGTTCAAGCTCATGCTTAATCGTTTCGTCCATCAACTTTTCGTTCTGGACTGCATTCAGTTCTTCCATTTTGAATTTCTCCTTTTAAGTCAATATTTGGAGTTTTCTCCATTAAACAGCGTGTTTTTCTCGCGGCTTCACTTTGTCCACCTTGAAAACCACATACTGCTTATCGGTAAAATCAACCAGTTCCTCATCAAGATTCAGGAACAGACTCGGATTCTCGTCCTCATCTACCGGGGTGACGATTAGAGAACCAATCGTTTCAGCCTCGTAGTCAATCTTCCATCGAACAGCGGAACCAACCACAAAGCCGATGGTTGCACAGATAAGGCCCAGACCAATGATGATGTACATGTTTCAAAACTCCTTTGTAATAGATTAATAGATAAACCGGTCGTCTGCGTGATATAAAAATAAAAAGCCGCAGATTTCTCCACGGCTCCCCTTATGCCTTAGATGTCGTTTCGGATCAGAAACAGTTCGTCATGGTTGCAAGCTGCTCTCACGAAACTCCTTGCCCGAATCAATGCGACTGCGTTCATATAAGCCGCGCGTGCACTCTGAGCGTTCTTGTACTCGCCTGTATCAATGTACATGACTTTCTGGTTGCTCTCGATGAACACACGGATTTTGTCCATAGCATTCACATAGCCTCGGTCGTAAGTTCTTTTTACTCGTTTGCTCATTATAAAATCTCCTTTCATTTTCCAGAAGACATCCTTCCATAAAGCAATGAGAAAAGTTCGCGATTTCTAACCTAGAATAGAAAAAAAGAAAGAGAACGTGGATTTGAACCCGTGACCTCTGCAACTAAGCAGCGCTCTACCATCTGAGCTATCTCCTTCCATAAAGGAAGATGAAATTTTCGCGGACAAAAAGCAGAGGGCATGTTTTTAATTTACTTATTGCCCTTTGTCTGTTCAGAACCCAAACATTCTTTTGCCTTTTGCAATCTGAGATATGCCACGTATGCTTCCATGGTTGTTCCCACCAAGCAAATTGCAGCACTGCTCACCTTCATAAAAGGTACTGTCCGTAAAAGTTTCTTTCCAATAACGTATGCAGACTTCATAGTATCATCCTCCAATACGCCCTCTACCTTCCATAAAGGAAGATGAAAATTTCACGAACAGACAAAAAGGAAAAGAGCCGCAGATTTCTCCACGGCTCCGTGCCTTAGAAGGGCTTACTTACGTCATCCGGTAAATAGTCTATAGTTTCCTCGTATTTGCTTATTTTTTCTTCGATTCTGTTGATGATTTCCTTCCACTCAGATGTTTTGGTTTTCATGTTTATCAAATCCGTATTATCCAGATGCTCTCCTGCATAATTGATTTTGACGTACAATGCTCCCAAAAGTCCCGATATCTCGTATCTCAACAAATCCTGTTCATTCATATCACATACCTCCTAAAACATTCAACCGGCTCTCGCCTTCCATAAAGGTACTTGATTTTTTCGCGCTCACTGGCGTTCTTTACTCAGGAGCCAGAAAAAATAATGGTAGAACTTATAGTATGTTTTTCTGCAACATGGACATCCGTTTGCTCGTAGCGCATCGTAACAGACCTCTTCCGTCACGCCTCTCAATACGTATGGTGCAATGGCCGGTTCCAGCTTTGCTACACAGCGGTCAACAATATCAATGTGTGTCGAATAGTAGGCTCGTATCATGGCCTGCCGCTCCGTTGGACTTTCTGGTAGGGTTCCTCTTACAATTCCAGAAATCTCATGACTGTTCGATTCCCACCCATTGACTTGCTCTAAAGCCTTTTTCCAATCTGGGTACTGCAAGCAAAAGTTCTTCAGCTCGTAGTAGCGGTACTTGGTTATGTAAAAAGGGCTTTTCTTCGAGAGTTCTGGTTTTTCGTTCCGCAATTTTTTCATGAACAGGAATTTCCTTTCTAATTTTGTTCAGAAAGGATAATACTGTCCAAAATGGTCGTATGCGTGCCCCTTTTATTCTTTTTGACGACGAACTATACCAAGTCAAACCAAACCGTTTAACCTAGAATAGAATTTGAAGGCCAAAAATCAGAGAATTTTGCTTAAAGGACTGTGTTTTCGGTACATTTCAGCAAGGTCATTTTGAGTGATATCCAGATATGCCTGTTCGGTCACGGTGACACTGCTATGACCTAACAGCCTGCTAAGCGTGTAGATATCCCCTCCGCTCATCAGAAAACGCTTCGCAAAATTGTTGCGGAACACATGAGGGTGAATATCGCTCAGTCCTATCCGCTTGGCATACTTGCGAACATTGGCCTCAAAGTTGCTTACCTGAATCCGTTTACCCTTGTTCGTGCAGAACAGAAAGTCACTGTCACGGTAGCGGTCTTTGTACTTTATCCAGCGCTGAAGCTGTGTTGCCATCTTATCCGAGAAAAATACATAGCGAGTCTTCTTACCTTTCGTATTGTCTGCTGGTAGGCTAATGCACCTCTTCACCATGCCCAAATCTGTCACTTCAATCAGCAAGCACTCGTTTACTCTCATGCCTGTATCAAGTAGAAGCTGAATGATGATAGAATCACGGTATTCGCTAAAACTTGCAGTGTTCATGTTCTTCAGCAACCGCTTAAAATCTTCGTCCGAAACGAACTCCAAGGGTCTGCGTTCCACTTTAACGAAATCTCCCTTTTTCACAGGTGAACGGAGAATCAGCTCTTCTTCCACGCACCAATTGAAGAAAACTCGTAGGTTGCGCAGATAGTTGTTGATGGTCACGTCCGACACTCTCTTGCCAAAATCAACCCGATGGTCTTGATAGTTCCCACTGTTCGGATTTGTAGTGACCGTATACTTTCCCCGCTCTTTGATGCTCTTTATATACCCCTGTATCGCAAGATGGGTGATTTTCTCGGTCTGTAGAATCCCCTGCTCATCCATGTACTGCATGAAAAGTCGAAGTGTTTGCTCGTAGCTGTTGATAGTTTTCGTGCTCAGTCCTTTCAACCCACCGTGCTCAATGAACATCTCAACATCTCGTGCAAACATAAAACAAAAACCTCCTGTACTCATCGGGCACCGCACCCAATAAATACAGGAGATTTATTGCTTTTCATTCAACTTATTTATCGCTATGAGAGCGTAATTCTACATTTTTTATAGCGATAAACAAAAGTCGAATTTCCAGCAAATCCAATTTATTCCTCAAAATATCACTTATATACGTTGCTCATTCACCCCACTCTTTGCCGTTTATCCAGCCGCATCTTATCCGCAATCATCGCGATGAACTCCGAGTTTGTGGGCTTGCCGCGCAGGTTATGGATGGTGTACCCGAAATAACTATTTAAGGTATCCACATCGCCCCGATCCCACGCCACCTCAATGGCATGACGGATGGCGCGCTCCACGCGGCTGGCGGTGGTGCTGTTTTTCTTGGCGATTTCCGGGTACAGACGCTTGGTCACGGCGTTGATGTAATCCGGCTCGTTCATGGTGAGCAGGATGGCATCCCGCAGGAACTGGTCATATAATAGGTAGGCAATAAATTCAAGGAAAATTTCTGTTATTTATCGGTGTAATACCGAATAATTTATCGTGCTACCAGTATACGCTTTCTTCTCGCGAAATACAATGCTTTATGGTGCAAAAAAAAATAAAAGGCCCTGCGATTTTCACGTCAGCCCACGAAGGAGCCAGCATGATTATCACAGGGTCTTTCTTCATCTTCCCGGTCACTCCATTTTGAACCAGACCTATCGGGTCAGCGATGAGCGCCAGATGAAACCTATTCAGGCAAGACCAGAAAAACATTCAGATTGGATTCGTGTGCTTACCCATTTTCAGGTCTTACCCACCTGTTATAAATACGTCATAAACTTTTAACATCCCGTCAATTGAATCCATTTTGACCACGTGATACACTACTTCCGAAAAGAGATAGAGAAAAAAGACAAACGAAAAATCTTTATAGCGAACGGAGGTGAATCAAATGGAACCTATTTCTCAGGCACTTCTGCTCTTTGCTGATAACATGGAGCGGATCATGTCCAAAGTTATGACGCCTGAACAGCTGAGAGAAGCTATGCTTACCAGCTCTTTAGTGCACGAAGAATAACTAAGGTCAAACTTTTGCTATACGGTCTTTGGAGATTTCTCGACGCTTCTCCAAGGGCCGTTTTTTATTTGCCGTTCAGTTTCCGCTGGCGCTCGTACTCTGCATCAGCCGCCAGCGCTTCCTGCGTGAACGAGTTGTTCTTCCACCAGGCCACGAGAGAAGCTACGGTCGTGATGCCAACGCTCACCAACTGTTCCAGCTGGGCACTCTCGATGGGCAGAACAGGCTTACCCAGCGCAGAGAGTACCTGATTAGTCAGTGCCAGCAGCAGGACAGCGGTGCGTGCAATGGTACCAGCCGAGATGCTGCGGTCCGTTACAACATGTGCATTCATAAGTTAGTCCTCCTTGATAGGCAGGCCCTTGGCACGGGTATACAGTTCTGTACCAGTCCCGTTACCGCCAAGAGCATGATAGCTTTTATAAAGGTATTCCAGATTTTTCAGCCCTGACGTATCAATGTAGCCCTGCTTGATGAAGTAGGTGCAGGATTGATACAGCCGGTCGTGCATGATAGCGAGCAGGCCGCCTTTGATGTTCTTGTACTCGGTCATCTTCTTGATGAGATAGCCCCATCCAAGACTAAGCAACCCGATTGCCCACTCCATCCAGTGAGTAGTGATGTAAGCAATAATGCTCTGCATTGGTGCTCACTCCTTCCAGCGGCTCTTGTCCTTGCGCACATCCACATGTACCCAGCCGTTCGCTCTGCCGAGGCCGGGAGGATAGATGCCCACACCGCCTTTGCCTTCCAGCAGCTTGTCCGCATAGGCATACACGGTTTCCACGCTGATGCCCTGTACCTGGATGTCAGCGGCCTTGCCATAGAGATGCTGACTATACTTAGCCGCGTTCTTCTGTTTGGCGTTCCAACTTGCCGTGCGGAATGCGCTCGTGATCGTCACCGGCTTGTTAAAGTGGGTGCGAATCTTCTCCAAAACTTCCACCAGTTCCGTATCCACGAAAATCGGGTCAGAACCATCCCGGCACCGGAACTCGCGGACATTGAAGTGCTCCGAAAGTTTCAGATTGCCGTTCTTCAGGAGAGAATATGCTTCGATAGCCATAGTTCCTCCTTACTCTTCGGAGTCAGGCTCAGATTCCTCACTCACATCTTCGGTTTCAGACTCCTCCGCAACAGGCACCTGAGGAACTTCCACAATGGGTGCAGTCTCAACAGCTACCTCTTCTTCCTGCTTGGGATATGCCTCGCCGGTGATCTCCTCGTACTCGTCAGAAGTGATCCAGCCCTTCTTCACGGCATTCTCGACCTGACGCTTGCTCCAGAAACCGCCCTTATAATAGGTACGGACCAGATTGAACTTCTTGCTGTGACTTGCCATTTTGAAATCCTCCTTACAGCTCCGGGTCAACCATCATGCTCAGGTAGTCCAGCTGGGCCTTCAGAGCAATCTGCTCCAGCTCCTCTGCCGGGATATCACGCAGGATGAACCACCACTCATCGCCCATCTTGCTGATCTGCACCAGCTCCATGTTCTCGTGCTTCTCGGTGGCGTCGCCGCCCTCAATAGTCACTTCCGACAGATTGTCCTCGAACATCTCCTCGGTGACTTCAGTGGTACTGATGAAGTTGTTACCGTTCAGCTTCAGGCCGTTAATGGATGTGCCATCAGCCAGCGTAATCTTCCATGCCCTTTCTTCCATGTTACACTCCTTCCGAACAGCTTCACGTACAGGCTGTTCATGTTGTAGATTTGGTCACGGCTCATATACTTGTAGTTCCCGCTGAGCCAGGAGCGAAAATAACCATCAATCTCTTCCATGGTCACGATTCCTTTGTCCAGCAGGCGCTTATAAGCCTTTAATTTACGGCGTTCTCTAGTGATTGCTTTTGGGTGAATCCGCCGAACAACGATTCCATTTTGAAGCAGCGTGTACTTAACCTGAAGGTAACGGTACTCGCTGGAAAGCTTGCAGATGTGCGTCTTTTTCTCGTTGAGAATCAGCCCGTGCTCTGCCGCGATTGCCTTGATGCCCTCTAAAACCTTCAGAAGCACCTCTTTGCTCTGATGGATGATGTGCATATCGTCAGTGTAGCGGCCGTAGTGCTTCATGCCGCAGACGATTTTACAGTAGTTGTCGATTCGGTAAGGGAATACGATACCAGTGTTTTGTGCCAGCTGGTTGCCAATGTCGGTTCCCTTCGCCAGCATCTTTTCACCGGTCAAAAGCTCTTTCGGCGCACCGATGTTCATAAACGGGTCAACCTTACCACTCATCATGGCTTGAATGTCCTCGTCTGAGAAGCGGCTTACATCCATCTCGAACGTCTTGAAAATCTTGGCCATCAAATCTTCGGTGACAATCTGAAGGTCATCATCCAGTCCGCTCTTTTCGAGCAGGTCATGAAATATCGCTTTACACGGTTCATGTTGGATGTTCGCATAATAGCCGCTGAAGTCGATGAAGAGCACATACCCTTCATTCGTTCCTTCTTCACGGTAATAGTTGCGCAGGTCGTTTTCAAAGCGTTTTCGATGGAATGCAACGCCTTTCCCCTTTTGGGATGCCGAATTGTCGTATTGCAGAAACTTTTGCAGATACGGAGTAAGTATCTCATCGCAAATCACGTGGTTCACTGCCTTGTCAGAGGTCACGATGCTGGAAATGAGGCGTTCCTTGCCTCGCTCAGAAAATGCGAACTTCATGCTGCCTTTCGGCTGATAAGTTCCATTTTGAAGTGCATTCTGTAATTTTGCCGTGATGAGAAGCTGCTCCATCTCATAAAGTTTTGAAGAGTACTTAAAACGGGAGCCTTTCATTGCTCGATCTCCCGCATCATAGAGAACGTTTGCATCGTAATAAGGATTCATTTTGCCTCATAAACTGCGCTGTAAGTTCATCGGTCGTAACCGGAGCCGTCGCAGTTGTCATTCATCGGGTTTGTTCTCCCGAACGGATAGCCTTTCCTTTCCCATTGCCGTGCGGGGAATCCTGTCCATAATGCACGGGTGTGAAATCGGGGCGAACGCCATTCTCATTCGAGGCGTTGTTGTAGTTCGCATTGCCATTGTTGTTGACATTCGCAAAGTACGCAGGCGAAACTAAACAAAGGCTACCCGATTGTGATTATTCGGTCTTGGTTTCTGTCTGAAGGTACGGCAGAAAACGCTTATTATCGGACTGGCGCATCTTCTTGATGAGGTTAAACTCCCTTTCAAGCTTCAGCACGATGCGTGTGTATTTGTTTTTGTCGGCAGGCAGAACTTTTGCAATATAGTTCAGCTCGTCCTGAAGCACATTGCAGCACTCCAGCGCTTTATCCAATTGCAGTCTGCGCTCCTCAAACTCACGCATGTTGACCGGCCAGATCGTGTTTGCTGCCCGGATGTGTGCCGCGATTCCGCGTGCAAACCGCATGACTTCCTTTCGCTCTTCCTCAATGAACCACATACTGAAATCCTGTTCGGTTGCAAGCAGCTTCTCAACTGCCTTTTCGCGCATTTCGCCTTCAGGAAAACAGACAGTCACCTTTTCCAGATGCTGTTTGAGCTTCTTTTCACTGTACCCGAAGGTCAGCATCAGCTCCGTTGTGATTTCAGAGCGAAGGTTATAGGCCAGCGATTGAGCATCCAGAGTGGTTGCCCTCCGCTTGCTTTTAGGAATATCAGACACACAGGTTCCTTCTTTCTACAAAAAATAACGGCGGCACGTGGCCGCCTGATGGTTGATTAACCAAAGAGGAAATAGGGGCGAACGCCAAACTCATCCGAGGCGGAGTAGCAGCCCGCAACGCCAGCGCCGCTGACATACGCAAAGCACGCAGGCGAAACTACATCACGCAGCCAGAACCACTGACGGTTCGAGATCAGGTGCGGGGCAAGCTGGAACAGAGGCAGCTGGCTCTTCTCGGTGGTATAGTTCGTGGGAATGATGCTGCCATCGCAGGCCGGAGCGAAGATGTGGCTGCCGTAAACCATGTTCTCGTTCATCAGCTCCACATCGCCATCGAACCATGCGCCGCCAGAGGGCTTGCCGTTGGTCACAGCATTCACCAGATAGATACTATGGCTCAGCACATGGTCAGCGCCAAAGACCGCGGTGATCTTCTCCTTGGCCTGTGCCAGACCTTCCAGACGCATCAGGCTGTTGACGTAGCCGCCCTCGGTCGTATTGGTAGCGTTCATGTTGTGGCTGTACATGCTGGCATCCGGGACGATGACTGCATGATGCTTGGTGAAGTCCGTATCGCCGCAGTGCAGATTGTAGTCGAAACCGGCAATACGGTAGGTCACATTACCATTCGCCCAGTAGTCACCCACATACAGGTCATCGAACGTACCTGCCTTGATGGCGGCGATCTGTGCCTCCGTGGGAGCAGAACCCAGATTCTTGCCACGGAAAATGCCGTTGTGTGTAGCAGCGGAAGCGGTCAGAACAGCACTCAGACTGGTAGCAGCCTTCTCGGTTGCGGCCTGTGCCTGCTTTGCCTGGTCTGCGCTTGCCTGCGTAGCGGCCACCAGCTGTTCCCAAGTGGTGCTGCCAGGATCAGGCAGGTCTGCCATCTCGGTGCCGCTGTTCTCGCCAACAGTGTAGGGCACATCTGCGCTGGTGACAACGACACCATTACGGATGCCCTGGAAAGTCACCTTGCCCTCGCCGGAAATGGCAGTCACGATGGCCGGAACATTTGCAACATTGTTGCTGAACAGGGTTGCCGGGGGCGTGACTTCCTTGTTCGGGGTATGCCAGTAGGCGCTGATGGTCAGGTTTGCCCACTCGTCACGGGGCGAGATACGCAGAGCATAGACGCTCTTGTTGCCCTCGTACCCCATGTTCAGGGTGTTGCTGCCATCTGCCAGCTGTGCCTGCCCATTCTTAGAAAGGATCAGATTCAGTTCAGTCATTGATAAGTTACCTCCTCTTCTTCGGTCTTATCTTCTGTCGGTTGCGGAGAGTAGATAAGCTCTCCATTTTGAAAAATATAATCCGAACCATCTGATTCATCTGGGAACTCGTCCAATACGAGATACCCTTCCGGCAGAGGGTTCGGAATCACACCTTCATACGTCCAACCACCATAGTACAAACGACCATCAGGCTGGATTTTGCAGTAATACTTGTAATGTTCTTTCTTCATGAGATTGCCTCACATAAAGCCGAAAATTTGGCGTGGCACACAAACAGAATCATTATCCGACCATCCGTCGCCGCCCGGTGTCTGCAGGCTGAAGCCCCATGCACCAAACAGTTGCGTACCGCCGTACCAACTGGTTCGTTCCTTACCTGAGCCGAAACGGATTCCATTTCCGGATACGGTAATATCTCTTCGGTGTGGGGTATTCCACGGATAAACCATTGAATAGGTTTTTCCATTGACGGGCACCACCATAGATGTGGCACCAGCACCACCACCAGATGCGAACCAGGTGGACCCCTTATTACTTTCAAAAGTGACAAGAACCGCCGAATACTTTGACAAGTCCATGTTAATAAATCCAGCTCCAAAGCTTGTTCCACTTCCAAAGGTGCGAATAGCCTCTTGATTTCGGATTCCGTGAAAAATCAGACCATCATCCGTCATGGTCACATTGCTGTTTCCCTTCGGACCGACCTGAACGCCGCCATCGCCATCCTTAATGTAATCGGTAGCAGTTTTTCCAGCCTCAATGGCTTTTGTGTCATCCGTATATTTTGAGGCTTTTACCCAGTCACTTGCACTGTAGCTTTCATCCTCGGTACGGGAAGTCTGGCAAACCATGATATCGCTTGTATAGTCACCAACCCACAAATCGCCCACATCATAAGGCGGACAAGGCTGTGAGGTAAAGACACGGCGCTTATCGTCCGCAGAAGATTGTGCGTTTGATACATCGTCCATAGTCGTGGACATCTTGTACTGATACGTCCGCTTGTAGGAAGCATAATTGCTGGTCATGCTTTCAAACTCCAAGCCAAACGTGTACTCGGTATTTTCAAGGCTGGCAAGATGATACACAATTTTGGAGCAGAGAAAGTCAGAACTGATTTCATGCGGCAGACTCACCACATGAACTTTATCGCCAAACTCAATTTTATCCGTATCAACATCTACTCGATGAAGGTCAAAAGCTCGGATGGTGATTTTAATGGCCACCTCAACAGCCTTATCCAGCATCCGTTGTCCGTTTGCCTTCAGAGTGTTTCGATTGGTCACATCATCCCAGATAACAGCTTTCTGAATTTTGCCAAAAAGCGCAATAGCACTGGCAGACTCCAGATAGTTCTTTCCTCCATTGACGAGCTTAATGTCTACGCGATTACCTTTACTATCCGCCTTGCCAAGCGGAATGATTTGGGTGTAAACATTGGACGCATCCACGTATTCACTCAAATCCAGAAGATTCTTGCCAAACTCAATAACTTGACCAGAACCTTTCCCGATATCCTCCACAAAGTCAATGTAGGATACACCGCCTTCTCTTCGGATGTAGAGGTACCGGTCGTAATCGCTCAGGTCCACCTCATCTTTACCAACCTTGCCAGTGGAAGCACCGATAAGATTTCCAGAGATAAGGTTCCAGATGTTGGTATAGTCTGTGGTCTTTGGATAAATGAGCACATCCGTAAAGGCACCGCTCACTGTTCCCAACTTAATCATTCGCTCTTCCGTACATTCCGAAGCATAATGCTCGATCAGCTTCTTGAAATACTCCCCCATTTTGATTCCTTTTTTCGAGTAATCATGGGGTTCATACTGAATGTCGTTCAGAAAAGCCAGTTCACCTTCGCAGGTAACAGATTTTGTATTATAGAAGTCCTTCGTGTCATTGAGAACACGGCCTTTCCAGAATACTTCACCGTCATCCCGAATGGTGATAATCGTTTTTAGCTTTTTCAGACCAGAATAAAGCGGGTTCACAACAGGCAGACCGAAAGTGAAACTTCCTGCCTTGTTCAGTTCCAGCGTTGCCTGTGGGTCTGTGATGGCATAGCCTTCATCCAGCAGTCGAGGCGAATAAAGAAGCTTGTCATCAGCATACACATCAAACATTTACAGCCACCCTCCAATCGCCTGAAAGCTGACGGTGCCATTTCCGCGTGCGACAATGAATGTCGTTTCTCCGGGAATCAACATAATAATCGGGTCAACCCAAGTACCGGCCGCAAGCGTTGTGGTGTAGCGCTTGGTCGGACTTACATAGTCGATTGTCATACCACTTCCCGAAGAAAGCGTAATACCCAGTTTGGGACAAATTGGTTCGCCCGTATAATTGCTGACCGCGCCGGAGAAAATCGTTGCGCTTCCACTGACGGTAGTTTTCACAACTTTCCCGATGTCAGCAAATTTGTGTTTATACGGATTCAGGCTGTAATTGATGGTCAGCATGGTGTGACCGTTGCTTTGCTTGGGATTATCCACCCAGCATCGGCCTTCATAAAAATAAGCTGCATCTTCTTCCAGGCTGACGCGAAGTCGTTTGCCCTGAAGTGCAGCCAGCACCTTGCTGTATACCGTCATAAACGGCTCAACATCATTCTCTACATAAAAATCCCAGCTTCCTTCTCGCATGTTAAATACCGGGTAGCCGGTCAATGCCTGCGCAGCATCAATCACACCACTGCCGCCCGGTAAATCAATGTCATGCGTTTTTTCAGTCGGAGGTACAACGATGGGACGTTCTGCAGGTGTGAGGTACCAATCAGACCACGTGTTGTACTGCCCCAAATTTACAGAAAACTCGCGTTCCAATCAGATCACCCCTCTTTCTGCCAGAACGTTCCGACTTCCCATCGTAGAATCAAACTTCGGTGTCAGCTCGCCAACAGTCTTTCCGCTGTCCAGCACGAGCTTCATCTTACTGATAGCATCAGCCATTTTGTCAACACGGTCCCCCAGCTGTCCGATAGCTATCACAACATCGCTGTTGTCGTTGTTCATCCTGACGGGAGTTCCATTTTGATTTCCATAGCCGCTAATCGACTGGGCAAGTTCATTGCTCCGGTAAACACGATCCGCCGTTTCAGCAGAGGGTGTATAGGCCTGCGTGGCTGCCCAACTGGTCGGTGTAGCATAGTCAGAAAGGTTCAGCACAGGCGTGAAAATCGGTTCTGCACTCCCCTGTCCGGTTGCAACATCATAGAGCATTTGAGCTGCATTTGTGGCGATATCGAGTGCAGAGCTGGTCATCTCGTCCATCGAGTGATTCACGCCGTCCTCAGTACTCGTGATGCCATTTGCAAAGCCCTGGCCCATGTAAGCACCTAGTTCTGCCATAACAGTCGAGGGAGAATGGATGCCGAAAATACTCTTAAATCCATTTACAATCCAACTGCCAAGACCTTTGATGCCATTCCAGATGCCGGATGCCACACTAGTCACACCATTCCAAAGACCCTGACCAATGTTCTTACCGACTTCCCAGATTTTCTTGAAGACATTGCCGATGCCTTCTACCAGATTGGACACGAAGTTTCCGATACCATTCGCAATGTTCTGAAACAGGTTCGAGATCCACTCTCCAAAATTGGCAAACCACTCTTTTACCTTGTCCCAGTTCTTGATGACAGCAAAACCTGCGACGCCGATGGCGGCGATTGCCAGTGCAATCAGCCCAAGTTCAGGAACTGTCACGCCAATTACACCTGCAATTGTGGTCAGAACACCCATGACTGTTTCGCCGATGCCTGCCAGTGCACCGCCTTCGCCAAACAATCCTACGACAGCCTCGCCAATACCTGCCAGTAAGCCGCCATCTTCAAAGAGTTTACCAATGAAAGTGGCGATTTTCGGCATATAGGTCGTAAAGCCGTTCTTGACCGTGTCCATAAGAGTCTTTCCGAAGTCAGACCCAAGGAAGTTCAGCAGCGCGCTGATAGTCGAACTGATAGCGGTGCCATAGTCGCCATTCATAGCCGCCACAACAGCAGACATGGAAGCCGTAATGGTTTCGGCTGCACCATCACGCATATACAGGCCGATGAAGTTCGAGAGATTCTGTGCAATTTCCGGGTAAGATTCCTGTACCTTGCCCCATGCCTTGTTGAATCCATTCGAGATGGTCTTCCAGTTATCTGCGATGGCGATGCCCAGCTGCATGGTCACTTTCTTTGCATCATCACTCATGTCGAGTGCGTCCGCAAAGGCTTCTGCATAGCCAATAAAGCTATACCGCTCGTTCTGCAGTTCATGAAGAGCTGCCAGTCCATCATCTGTATTCTGCGTTCCTGCCTGCACGTACTCGTTGTACTTGTCGTAGGCATTCGTGGTGCGTTTCAGCTGGTAGGACATGTTTCGCAGAGCCGCACCCATGTTGATGGTGGAGGTCACGACACCGTAATCACCATCTTCAAACAGTTTGAGCAGGATGCTCTGCTGGTTGGAGTAGGTCTTCATCTCCAGTGCATAGCGGTTATTCTGTGCACTGAACACGTCAAGTTCTGCATTGTTCAGGTCATTGACCAGCTGCTGATACTCGATTTGTTCCTTCAGATAACGAGCGTATGCATCCTGAGTTTTCTGGCTCTGCTCACCGAACTCTTCCTTGGTCTTGGTGTACTCTTCCTCAGCGGTCGTCAAAGCTTTTGCCTGAATCCCAATTTTCTTGTTAATCAGCTCGATTTGCTTGTTCGACTTTTCAGCAACCGTAGCAGTTTTCTCGTACTTGCTGCTCCAGAAGCTGTACTCATTTTCCGCTGCGCTGCTCTCGCTGTCATAGCGGTCAAAGACATCGGAATAGGTACTCTCGTAACGGTTCCGCTTCAGTTCTTCCAGATTGGCCTGCTCATCCAGCAGAGTATTGTACGCCTCGCGGGTCTTGGTGTCATTTTCACCAAGGGTCCCCACAAGCTTGTCATACTGCTCCTGCGCGGTCTGAACGCGGTTCGTCTGGATCTCGATTTGATGGCCGAGGTACTCGCTCTTCTTCGTAGCAAGTTCTTCTGCAGTCGCAGCATCACCTTCACGAGCCTCCCACAGAGCGTACTCCTTCTCTGCACGGGTGCTTTCTGCCGAATAACGGTCCAGCTTATCCGAATAAAGGTCATCGTACTGGTTCCGCTTCAGTTCTTCCAGCGACTTCTGTTCGTCCAACAGCGTGTTATAGGCTTCTCTCGTTTTGTCGTTGTTCTTACCAACCTTTTTGAGAAGCGTATCATACTGTTCCTGAGCAATTTTCACACGGCTCGTCTGCAAAGAGATTTGCTTTCCAACATACTCGGACCGCTTCAAAGCCATCTGTTCACTGGTTGCCACACCACCTTCACGGGCCTCCCACAGGGAATACTCCTTGTCAGCCGCTTCCAACAGATACTTGTTGGATTTGAGCTGCTTGCTGTAGTTTTCAGCAATCTGCTCGGCCAGCGTCTTGCCAGTTTTCTTTGTTTTACTGGTTTTTCCCGTTGTTGTGGGATTTGTGGTAGTCGTAGAACCGGAACCGCCCAGTGTTTTCAGAATACTTTCTGCAGTTGCAGTGGATCCGCCAAAAATGCCATTGAGTGCACTGACTATTTCACTTGCCTTGCTGGTTGTTTCTGTCTTGGTCGTATCCAGACCGCCCAGAAGAGTCGTCCGGATTCCTCCGTTCAATGCCAGGATGCTATTTTGAAGTTGCCCAGTTGTAGTCAATCCAAACGCAAGACCAGAAACAATATTCCCAGCATCACCCTGCGCCAATGTGCTCGGACTATGGATGCCCCAGTAATCACGGAACTGCCCGTTGATGACCGAGGAGATGTTGCTGCACGCCGCCGTAATAGCGGACATGCCAGCAGAGCCTTCCATGCCCTGTGCAAGGCCCATGTCCAGCCAGTAACCATTTTCCTCCATCATAGTGCTGGGGGAATTGATGCCTGCGGTGTCCTTGGTTGCCTCGTCTACGGTCTTAGCGAGGTTCACACCACTTTCCTTGATGGTTTTCTGACTGTTGTCCATGCCTTCAGCCAGCTTGTCACCAACATCCTCGCCGTACTCAGTGGCGTTGCGTTCATCAGCCGCTTTGTTTGCTGCATTGAGGAGATTGTCGAGCAAGCTTCCTTCCTGAACCTTAAATAGATTCATCGGGTTAAACTTCTCGCCAATAAAAGTTGTGATACTGGACCACAAGCCCTCCAGTGCACCCTTGATGCCGCCTCCTTCACCGCCACCGCCATCCCAGGCCCAACCGATCAGGTCGATGATGGTCTGGATTGCGACAGTACCCAGCGTGAACAAAGCCTGCCCAATGGGTTCGCTGCACTGCACGATGACATTGCAGACAGTCACGATAAGCTGAGCCAGCGCGTTTCCGATGCTCGGTGCTGCCTGCGCAATACCATCACAGACTGCCGAAACAATGGTTGCGATAGAACTTGCGATACTACCGGCAATCGTAGCCAGACCTTGGAAGATACCGGCCACAAACTCGACCAGCAGCCATGCAACTGCCTTAATGCCATTCAGAAACACCTGAAAATTCAATCCGTTCAGAAGACTCAGACTCGATGCCAGGTTTCCAAAGAACTGAGATACTGATGCCATCGCCATCAAAGCACCTAAACTTATAGCCAAAGCGCTCAATGATAGCGAAAGTGCAGTAATCACAGGGGTCAGTGGTGACAAAATAAATGCTGCTGCACCAACCGTTGCAAAAGCACCAGCAATTGCCAGCAGACCGGTACCGATTTGAGTAAGGCTCAGATTACCAAGCCCAGTCAGTGCAGGCACCAACAGGTTGATTGCTACGGTCATGGTGGTCAGGGATGCGGCCGAGCCAAGAGTTCCCTTAGTCAGATTCAGAGCAAGGACAAATTCTGTAAGAGCACCACCAATAGCAATAAGGCTCTTTTTAATGGATTCGCCATCCAGACTGGAAATTGAACTCATAGCTTTGCTGAGAACGACCATACTGGTGGAAAGAATCAGCACCGAGGACGAGGTGGCCAGCATCTTCTTCGAGAAACCAGCTGCAAACCCAAATGCCGCAAATTCAGCCAGTGCAACACCGACTGCAATCAATCCATTTTGAATTTCGTCCAGATTCATGCTGCCGAACTTTGCAACAGCAGACTGAAGGATGTTCAGAGCCGTCGCCAGCAGGATGAGTCCGGTTCCTTTCAGCACGCCCAACTTATCAAACTTGGATGTGGCAAGAAATGCTGCCAGTTCAACACAAAGGATTCCAATTCCGCCAAGACTGACCTTCATCTGATCCCAGCTCAGTCCGCTCATAGCATTTACGGCACTAGCTAAAATCCGAATAGCTGTCGCAAAAGCGATCATTCCGGTGGCACCCTTCATGAACTTGCCGCCAGTCTTGGAGAGAACGACCGAAACAGCAGTCAATCCGCCCATGATGGAGCCAAGAGCAACGATACTGGAAACGAGCTTTCCGCTGTCGATGGATGCCAGCTTTGCAGCCGCTCCAGCCAGAATCAGTGCACTCGATGCCATTGCCACCATCGCAACGGACATGGCAGTAAGTTTCGTGCTCTTCGTGTTGCCGCCAAACTTATCGAGCAGCAAGAACGCTCCAACCAGTTCGCCAATGGTTGCAGTTAGTGTACCAATGCTGCCAGCAAGCCGTTCGGGCTTAATCATGGAAAGCACGGTCAGCGAAGCAGCCATGATGGCAACGGACTTTGCAATCGTCATCAGGGTTTCAGTTTTTTTCGACTGCTTCCATGTGTCGATTGCCTCGCCAAGAGAACCGATTGTGCTCTTGATGGTTCCAATGATGTCCCCTGCGCTGGAAGTCAGCTCCTGGGCACTCTTCAGGAATCCCTTGATGCCTGCGAGAATACCAGCGATCAGGCCGCTGTTGACCACATTCGCAAGCTTCTCGGTATCGAGGCTGTTGAAGGCTTCTTTCGCACTTGCCCCAAATTCCTTGAACACCTCGTCTGCGGCAGAGCCAAAAGCGTAAAGCCCTGGCGCGATAAAGTTGATGAAAGAAGTGAACCACTCGCCAAGGGTCTTCAACGGGTCGAACACGACGGATACATTGTTCGATACGTTGGTCAGCACCCCGGCAAAGACCTGCATTCCTTCGGACACTTTCCCGATGACCCAGTGGATGCCATCTAGGACAGTCTGAAATACGGTAGAATTGTTGATTATATCGGCCATCTCAACCAGGCAATCACCCAAAGCCGCCGTAACACTTAAAAAGCCGCCAGCAAGTGGAGACACAGCATTGAATACCTGCCCCAGAACCTTGCCAACGGCTAAAAGTGCGTTTCTTCCAACATTCAGGACTGCGAAAACACCACTGAATGTCCGCTCGATTTTGTCTGCGGTTTCATCGCTGATGCTGAGCTTTGCAGTAAATTTGTCTATAGCTTCTGCAAAACTGTAAATTTGGTCTGCATTGACAGGAGAAAACATCTTCTGCCACGCTCGCATCACAGGCTGAACGACTTTTTCAATCGCTTCAAAAATGTTCCAGATTGACTCGATCAGATGCTCTCGTCCAGAAAGCTCACCGATTTTTTGAGAATATTTGTCAAGGTCAATACTGCCGTCTGCAACTTTCTGATTAACCTCTTCAAAACTTTTTGCTAAGGATCTTACCTGTGCTGGGTCAAGACCTCTTGTGGTAAGGTCTTTATCGCTCAACTTAGCTAATGTTTGAAGCTGCTGCGTCGATTCATTCAGTCCATTTTGAAGTTGCTCGGCAGAAACGCCGCTCTGCTGCAATGCTTTGGCAAAGCTCCCTGCATCATCAATCTGCTTTTGGCTGATTACCCCATTGGCAAGCATGACTTTTTCCAGCATTTGACTGTAGAAGTCAGCACTATCACCAAGAGCAGTACTCAGTTGCTGCCAACCTGTATTCAAGCCTCCTGCCAGCACTGCATTACGGGCTTCAGACGACTTGTTGATAAGGTCTGAAAAGACATCGCTGAATCTTGTAAAAAGCTCTTTTGCCTCTTCAAAGTCGCCAATAACAGTCTGCCACGTCTGTGTCCAACCAGACTGCAATGCTTCTGCCAACGTATCTTTCAGCTGGCTGAATGTTTTAACTTTGGTCGCAGCATCGTTTGCAGTCTTGCCCATCTCCATGATTTTCTTGATTTGTTCATCGGTATAGCCAATGGACTTCAAGGTTTCCTCATTGAGATCACCTGTAAATTTCTGAAGAGTTTCAGTTAGGATGGAAGAGGTTAACCACCCCTTTGACAATGTTTCTCGGAAGGACCCTTCTTTGGCAATCATGCTGTCAATAGCAACACCATGTACACGGGCAGTTTCTTTCAGGGCATCTTGAAAGACTTGACCACCCATACCAGCATTGACCACAGAGTTCCAGTCCTGCAGTTTAACAGTACCAGATGCCAATGCCTGCGAAAGCTGATACATGGCGGTACTGGCCTGCTGACTCGTAGAGCCAGATACAGCAGCAAGGTTTGCAATGCCCTTGATGGCCGCTACAGAAGTATCCAGATCAACGCCTGCTGCCGTAAACGTACCAATATTACGGGTCATCTCCGTAAAATTGTAAATCGTTAAATCAGCATAATGATTCAGTTCATCCAACGCGGCATTCACTTGGTCTAGCGTGGTGCCTTTGCCTGATGTGTTTGCCAGAATCGTCTGAACTGCGTTGATTTGTGTTTCATATTCCTGAAAACCACTAATGATCGGGTCCAGTGACAAAGCCTTTATAAGTTGTTCTCCAGTGGCGATGGCTTTGTTGGTAATATTAGTTAGTGCTGCGACTGCAATTACATTGACCGCCGAAAACTTACTTTCAATAGATTCCAGGGCATTTGCCATCCCTGAAAAGTCCACTTTCTGGGAGGCAGAGCTAATGCGCTCAAACCCCTTTTCAACACCCGTAAACTGAAGGGACTGTTTCAATTTTTCGAGGGTGTTCATAGTTTGTCGGGTTCCTCTCTCGAATTGCGCATTGTCAAATTGCATCTGAACAACGCGTTCATCGACTTCCCTGCTCATTCTCTCTTTACCTCCTCCCATGCTCGCTGAGCGATTTTATCGAAAATCGGCTTCATTGCCGGGTTGATGTAGTCCGTTCCCTGCACATACCCGCCGTTCCGGGTGCCATGTCCGTATTGCAGAATCACCGCGATGGGCACCCCGTCCACGATGTTCGAGTTCGACCATGTGATGGTAATGGTGCCTGTGCCCTTATGTACGGCATAACTCCAGCTGTTTGCAGTGGTTCCCGTATTCTTCGGGGTTGCCACGCGCAGTGCTTCCACGCCCTCCTGCCCATACTGGTTCAGAATTGCATCCAGGTTCAGGCTGTTGGCGCGTTTCAGAAAGTCGCTTGTACGCTTAAAGTTTCCTTTCTGACGAAACATCACTACTTTTGGCATTCCTTAACCCCTCGTCTTAAACTCCTTCAGGCGCTTTTCATTCAGTGAGCGCTGACGGGACATGGCTTCTTTCTTGCTCATCTTTTTCGGAGGTTTCTGTTCCTCATTACACACTCGGATGAGCGTAAAAAGTCTGTTGAGATGCCACTTTTCACATTCGATAGGAATGTGAGCAGCAAACATGCGCGAATAAATAACCTCGCTCGTCAAAGGCTTTGCTTTCACCTTGATTTTCGAGCGAGGTTTGTTCTTTTGCGGTATTTTGGGTTCCCATGGCTTCGGCTCGCCTGCAAACCAGGTGGCGGTCATGGGGTCATCCATATATTTGTAAATGGCATTCATGTTCGCTTCCGTCAGGCGCAGGTACACTTCCGGGCTAACCCCTTGTGTAACTGTCATGCACCGGACATAATCGACCATCTGTTCCTTTGTCAGAGTTTCATTGCCGAAAAAAGGAACATGCCACTTGCTTTCCCATTTAGACAGGGAAACAAGCGAATGCTCCAGCCGGAGTGTCACGGCACTCAGCTGAATGAACTCCTGCTTTCTTGCATCCCAGTATTCCTGCTTGGGAATAGTGAGCAAAAACATTCCGCTTGCCTCCCTGTACTGTTAAATGTTAGACGCTAGGCAGTGCGATGGGTGCATTGCCTGCAATCTGCGGCGCGGTTTCAGCCTTCACGGGCTTGGTGTCGCACAGACCATTAACGAATGCAATAGCCTTTTCGGTATTATTGACCAGGGACATGTAGAAGTCACTGTATGCCTGGGTTGCCGCAAAGTCGGCAAAGATTTCGGGACTCTTCTCGAACTTGCGGCCATCCTCGCTCCGCTTACCGTAGGAAATGCGCAGCACGTCCTGGAACAGCTTGACCAGCTCCAGCTGACTCTTCGACTTCACGATTCGCTGGATATAGGCCTCCATGCCGCCCTCCTTGGAAAGCGACAGGTTCAGGATTTCTGCCTCGGTCAGATTGAAGTAGAAGTCCTCGGTGCGCTCGGTGCCACCAAAGTCCACATAGGTCAGAGTTTCGGTAATCATTTTTCATTCTCCTTTACAAAGTTGATTCCATTTTGAATGGATCAGGCAGTCATCAGCTTGATGACCTCATCCGGCATAGGCAGGTACGGGTCAGTGTTGGCGGTACCGTACAGGATGTTCAGCAGCTTCTCCATCTTGGCGGAAGGCACCTTGGTGCTATCCAGCTCCATGTGGGCAGTCGGCTTATAGCCAGTCACCTTGGCGGGAGTGGTATCACAGTCCCAGCTGAAGGTCTCTGCATCAGGGCTGTCGTTGATGGTTTCATGGCTGCGCTCAGAGGGAGATGCAGTAGCACCCCATACCAGATGCAGAATGTAGCCAAGCTCATCATCCTCATCACTGCCGATGCCGGTCTGCCAGGTCAGACCAAAGGGCTTGCGCTTCTGCTGACCGATGGTCACGCCGGGAGCCACCTCTGCGCTGCCATCGCACTCACCGAACTCAGGCGGATAGAAATAGGCCTCCGGGGTGAAGTTGTACTTCTCACCTGCACGGATGCTGCCGTACTTGATGTTGTCGGCCCACAGGTCGGTTGCATCAGCGCCATCCGGGCTTTCCTTGATGGAAGTGATGCCGTTCCAGGCCACGCCCTTGGGGTAAGCACCCTTCACCTGCTTATACAGTGCAACATTGCTCACACCCAGCTGGTACTTGCGCTCGCCGGTCTTATCCCATTCGATTTTTGCCATTTGAGTTTCCTCCTTTTTCAGAAATAGATCGTTAAAACGTCGTGATACAGGTTATCAGCCTTAAACGGCCGGTCGAAGTGGCACTTGGGCAACTGCATAAGAGCCTTTGTGATTTTCGAGTCCGGCCGCTGGTCAATGACCGTCAGCTGATAAAAAATCCGCTGCAAATAAACTCGGTTATCGGCAGCGGTATTTTTGATATTGGATTGTTCATAGCAGATACATGGGTAACTCATTATCAGATTTGCCGGAGGCTGGTAGTACACGTTCTCTTTACCGCACGCATTTTTTACGATTTGGCGCAAAATAGCGTCAAGTTTCAGTCGATGATCCACCATTGTACAGTCCTCCCAGGGTAAGTGTCAGCCGCGGATAGTCAATCTGCACCTCTGTCACTTTCCATCTCGCACCCATAATCTCTGCATATTTGATAGAGTCGAAATGCTTATACAATGTCGGATCGGCCAGAATGCTCAAAGTATTTGCGATGGTCAAATCGTCATTTACTTTATCGGAAGTCTGGGTACGCCGGGTATTCTTCAAAAGCTCGCCAAAGCAGTCATGCTCTAACACTTTCTCTTCAAAAATGCTCGGCTCCGTTTCGACTGTCTGTGCCACACCGAGTTTTCCAAACCACTTGCTCATAGCATTTCACTCCATTTTGACTTGCAAAAGGGTCAGTCTTCCTTAGCGGAAGCGGTCCAGGTCTTGAAGTCCAGATTGGTGGACTTGGTCAGGGTCTTCACGCCCGTGCTGCCGTAAGCCACGGCCATCAGCAGGTCGGTGCCATCGTTCACCAGCAGACGAGCAACCTTAAAGGCACGCTCCAGCTCGTCCTTGGTGACGGTCTTCTTGTGGCCAGCATCGGCATAGACCTTACCATCGGTATGGCCGTAGACGATGTAGCTCGCAACATGCAGCTCACTGCCGTTCTCGTAGATTTTTTCCATTGTTGTTCCTCCTTGTAAAAATTTCCCTTCTACGCTATACTTGACACATGAAGGGAGGAATTTGCATGCCTGAGATCATTGCAGTCGTTGTAAGCTTTTTAAGCTTTGCGCTCTCACTTGGATTGGCGATTCGTACGTTCGTGAAAGAGCGAGAATGTTATTCACTGGATGTAATAGACTATTTGGTTGTTTGCGAGCGTGTTACAGAGTTTTTCGTTTGCATCAGCAACACATCCGATAGTCCGCTCACTATCACGTCCATCAAATATAATGGAACCATTTGCCTATTGCAGTCCAGAGCCGTCGAAACCAGGCGCGATGGAACGGCTGTTCGTTCAACCGCTGAATTTCCGCTTTGCGTTCCTGCTCACGGAGCGCAATACGCTTACATTCTTTTTCCTGATGCAGGCGTTCCGCATAAGCAGCTAACTCCAGGAACGGTTGTGAATTTTCAAGTTCAGACCACTCGTAGTCTTTCACAAAAAACACAAACTCTGTCGCATACGGGATATTATCTGCATAAAGAACGCGACCAGTAATCGGATAATGCTCTTTCAAGTAGGTATAACATTTTAGTTTCTGGAACTTCATCAGTTCTTCTGAAGACATCCAGAATGAAATGTTCCAACCCACTTGCCTGCCAAAGCTTGGCGCAATCGTCAACCCCGGATACTTTGACTGCATCTTATCTCAGCTCCTTATCACTCATGAGAAGAATTGGTGGCATCCATCTCGATGGCCATAGCACCATACGGGGTGGTCATAGCGCCGGAGCAGCGGGTTTCGATCAGGTAGATCAGCTGGTTGTAGTCGATGTTGAAGTCATCGAACATATTGACCTCGCCGCCCTTGTCAGCACCCACGGTATAGTCGGCCAGGTTGACAACAATACCCAGCAGGTCGCCGCCCTTGGCACCCTTACGGCCTTCCATACGAGGCACAGTCACGATCTCCTTCACGCGCAGCTTACGGGCCAGAGCAGCCTCGTCAGCATACAGCGGATGACCAATACCGTCCTCCAGCAGGAGCATGTCGGTCAGCACATCATCGGTGGTGTAGAAGGTCGGAGAGCCAGAACCCTTGTAGTTCTTGCGGGCCTTGATGATGGACTTGATGGTTGCTTTCGCCTTGGCATCATCAGTTGCATTGGTGCCGGGCTGGACCACGACCTTGATGGTATAGAAGTCATCATCGTTGAAGATGGGGCGAATGTTCAGCTCGTTGATCTTGTCATCGCTGGCATCGTCACGGCCATCGCTGATCAGGAACGCCATAGCCAGTTCCTCGTTCAGCTTGCCGCGCTGTTCCTTCTTGACAAAGCCGACAACATCCATGGTGGACATATCCACAATGTCGTCACGGTCGAAGCGCTGCTTCTTGTACACAGTAGTCGGAGTGGTGGAACGCTTCAGCAGCTTGAACACCTGCTCTTTCTTGTAGTTGCCCTTGATGTAACCCTTAGCGCGGGCCTCATCCTCGGTCAGGTCAGCAAACATGACCTTGACGCGGCTGAACGGCACATGATGGACACCGTTCATAACCTTGTCAACCCAGGTCTGGTCACGATCCACGATACGAGGCACCGTATCCAGATTGTGGTCATCCGGGAACAGGTAGTCCATGTTCTCGATGCTGTGGGCCAGTTCATCGCCGGTAATGCCTGCATCCAGGAAGGCATCCCGCAGGGTGCCGTGCTTGCTGGCAGTTGCGATAATGCCGTTGATGTCATCCAGGCTGTGCTTCAGCACGGTGCCGCCATTGTCATTCTCAAAGCAGTGGTGCATAGTTTCTTCCTCCTTACCATCACCCTCGTTGCCGCTCTCATCGCCCTTGCCGTCATCCAGGGCAGAGCCGATGATTGCGTAAACCACGTTCTTCTGTTCCTCCGTCAGGGTATCAAATACCTCCTTGACGGTCTTCTCGTTGGCATCAGCCATCTTGGTTTCTCCTTTCTCGTCCTTGTTGGTTTCGCTGGAATCATCCGAGTGCTGCAGTTCTTCATCCTCTAGCGGGTTATCGTCCGAGTCCAGCCCATGCTTCAGGCTCAGACCAGAATCGGTATAAATAAAGGCTTCAGAACTGTCCTCTTCGGTTCCATCCGCGCTGTGCTTCACAACCTCATCAATCAGAGCACCGGGATTGCATCCGGCGATAACCAGACTCAGTTCTTTGATCATACCGTGCATCACGGTCTTTCCGGCCTTCTGGATTCCGTTGGCATAGATAGACATTGCGTCAATGTCGCCATTGTTCACGCAAGCCTTGGCAGTCTGTCCGCTGGACGTATCGTTCAGCTTGACATAGGCATACACGCCTTCCTTACGGTTCTGGAGCAACGCATGGCCCAGCACATTGTCCGGGCTGGAATGGTCATGATTCCACACAACAGGAACTACCTGACCATCACATTCCTTGAAAGCATTCGGTGCAATAGTCAGGCCGTCAAAACACTTCACATTGGCTTTGGTTGCCCAACCGGAAAAGTCATAATCGAAATTGATTGCCATTTTGAATTTTTCACACTCCTTCCTGCTGATTTGCATTAGCTTGCTCATCAGCATCATTTTCTTTGCCCTGAACGGGCATTCCCTCATCAGCCGAAGCAATGTTACGGTTTACAAGCTGGTCGGACTTCGGGTCCTTCGAGGGCTTCATACCGATAACCTGCCGGATCTCATTCGGGGTCATAATTTCGTTGCGGGTAAACTTGTCCGCCATCTCAGCGATCATGCTCACCGGTGCCAGACGGAACGGATCATGGAAGCACATGATGCTCTGGCCCTGTGTTCGGGCAGTCTTCGTCAGGAACTTTCGTTTGAACTCGTCTGCAATAGCCGATACGACCGGTTCGATAATGCGGTTCATGTAGTTATTCATCGTTTTCTCGTCCGCAGTACCATTCAGGATTTCCTGTGTCACACCCAACTGACTGTATACCATGTTCATCAGGTATTCGATGGATTTCAGAATGTTGTTTTCGAGGCTGCGATTCAACTGCACGATACGCTCCGTACCGTCCGTATAGGCAATACCGTATTTGGAGCCGGAAAGCTGCTTTTCAATGTCAGACCTGCGCTGTTCGGCCTGTTCTCGCCGGGATTGGCTCTTAATGACGTAAGGAAGCTGAATAATCATGTCCAGCTTTCCGCTGCCAGCCTGTTCATCCACCACATCCAGCAAAGCCAGCTTTCGCACCAGCTGCTGCATGGTAGAGTTCGGTGCGTTCATGACCGAGTAAAACGGGTTCTCAATGAGTGCGACCATCTTCTTCGGAAAGGTAATCTCTTCCCTCTGTCCGGTCAGCTCATTGAACATCCGCACGCGCACATGATTCGGATACCACTCCACTGGCACACCAACACGCATGGAGTAGATTTCGTAGCTATTGCTGTATCGCGGGTCAAAGTCCGTTTTTTCTGGTACAACTGCGGCCACTCCCTCTTCCAGAAAGGTCATCACAATGTCCTGAATCAGCCCTCGGCCGGTCTGGTCGGTATTGGCTTCCTCGGTTAGACAGTAATTAAGGCCCGAATCAATAATCTCATCAAAGCGATTATTTTCATCGAGCCTTACGTGATTGATCGTAATGGATGCTGCATCGAGTGCAATGCGGTTATAGATGGCATTGATAATGGTGCGCTCACTTCCACGGTAATAGCGCATCCGGTCCGGGCGGTAACTGTATCCGCCTCCATAATGCCCACTTCCGGGAGGGTCCCGGTTCAGAAAGGCGTTCCAAGCATGTTTCAGCCTGGAGCCAATGTTCATCTCCATTTTGAATTTTTCCTCCAAAAAGAAAAAGCGCATCAGCCGTTAAGCCAATGCGCCTACTGAGTTCCGCTATCTTAGCTGAACTCGATTTCGATTTTGTTCTTGCTCAAAAGCGTTACGATGGACTCATCGTTGAAAACCGGGTCACAGACCACCGCCATGAAACTGTCGTACTCCTTTTCGAGGTCGCCCCACCACAGTGTATAAGTCGTCTGGTAATTGACAGTCGTTGCTTCAACGCCTGCGCGCTTTCCCTCAAAGGTAAAGTAAAAATCATTATCATTATCAACAACGATTTCCTTCAATTCTTTCAGCGTCATATAATATCACCATTCTTCTTTCGTTCTTCTGCGGTAAGTTCTCGTCTGACTTCGTCTTTCTTTTCGCCAGTTTCATCTCGTATGTACTCATGAATATGCTCTCCATGAATGCCATATGGATGCTGCTTCGGATTGCCGTGGTCAGTGGTATGAATCTCCTGATACTTAAAACCTCTGGAATCATAGAATGATCTTTTGTCGATTTTTCCATTTCGATCAAGATGGTCTAAGATTGCATTAGGCTTATAAGTTCTGGGTGCGCCTTTGTGTCCTTCGATTGTTTCTTTAATTATAGCAGATTTTTGTCTTCTGGCAATTTGTTTTCGCTCTTTGCCCAAGGCAGTCAATCTGCCATTTCGGTCTTGATACCGCCGAACACCCCACTTCATACCTTTCACGCCATAATGGTAAAGCTCGCCCGTACCATCATTCCATTGCCACACGAATCCTCCTTAGCTCAAATAGTCATTCATTTTGCGTTCCATGTAAGCGGTGCACTCGGAAACAGTCTTGTTGCCCAGCTTAGAAACATATCCAATGGTGTTCGCTCCAACTTCCTTGGCAATTCGCTCTGCGTTGTAGCGCATATACAGCTTGTCCACGACCTTCGGGTTTGTTTCCGTCACAGATTGCAGACGGACAGAATCCACATCGAATACGATCATTGGCCGCTTGGCATGGTAGCTGGAGTAGTCTTTATCGTTGTAGTCCAGCAGAGCATTGTAACCTTTCTTGCTCAGTTCTGCATAGAAGCGGCTCTGTGCTGCCACCTCCTGTGCATTGTGGTTCGTCAGAGAGAGATTCAATGCCTTGTAGATGGCCACTTTTTCGGAAGCGGTCAATGTAGCCGGGTCTTTCTTCAAAGCGTTTTCTGCCTGCTTAAAGAGCACCTGCTGGGTAGGTCTGCGCATCTTCTCTTTGGAATCCGCGATGGATGCTTCGAGATTCTGCTTGAACTCCTTTTCTTTCAGTAATCCAGCCGTAATGTCACTGGCGTTCTCATCCGAGGGCACTTTGAGCTTCTTGACAGTTTCCAGCTTCAGCTGATAGACCTTCATGTTATTGGCCTTGTCACGCAGTGCAGTTGCGGTCGCCAAATCCTCTTCACTGCCGGAAGCATTTGCCTGCTTTTCTGTTTGCTTAGCATCATAATTGGCTCGTGTCGTAAGGTTCTTGCCAAAAAGGCCCATGTACTTGTCGCTGTCAGCCTTCTTATAAGTTGCATAGAACGCAAAATTTTCAAACTCTTTGGAAGTCTGAATACGAGAAAATGTCGTACCCTTCTTCAGGTAGGTATCAACGTACTGCCGCCCAGTTACTTGGGTTCGAGCAGTATTGATACAATCTTTCACGCGCATCTCCATCGTAGATGTCATGCGTTCCATACGGCTGGCGTTCTGACTTACACCGTAGCGTTTTCGTCCTGCCGGAGTATAAGTACCATCAGCATACTGGTAGCGCCTTACGCCCCACTTCTGGCCTTTGATTCCGTGATGATACAATTCCATTTTGAATTATTCACCCCTTCAGCTCCTTGATGGCCAATGCAATACCAAGGGCCGAACTCGTAATGGCCAGAACGCTGCCTGCCATGTCCAACGTATCACTGACCATTTCCCGGCCGGAATAGACTTTCTTCGGGTTGAACATGTCGTCATACTGTTTTTCCAGCATGGCACGATTGATTTGCTCTCGCATCTCCTGGTCGGTCATCTTGCTCAAATCCATCTTCGGCGTTCTGCGCGCCTGAATCCGCATAGACTTGTCGTTCAAAGTTTTTAGATTCCCAGCCATCTGATTGCTAGAATCCACCACACGCTTCGTCCGCTCACGATCTTCTTTCACCCAGCGATTCGGGTCTTTCAAGCCCTCCTCAGGTAGACGATTATCCTTCTTCTTTTTAGCATTTGCAGTGGCATCGCTTGCATAGCGCCGTTTACCTGCATCGGTCAAACTGCCATCGGCATTCTGGTATCGCCGAACACCCCATTTCATGCCTTTGACGCCCCAGTGCCAAAGAGAATCTCCATAGGTCATACGTACCTCCTTTCACAAAAATAAAAAGCGAAGAGCCGCAGATTTCTCCGCAACCCTCGCTTTCTGTCAATCCAATACGTTCATATCATCCAAGATATCGCTCAGTCTATCGCCTTTTTGCTTTCTCTTGTCAATTTCCAGCCACTCGTCGTTCGTGAGTTCCCGGCGCAGCTTCCAATAATGACCAAGACTTCTGTCATAGCAGTACAGTTCCTTCAGATTCTGCTCTTTGGCCAGTGTCGCGTGCTTCGACAGCATTTTCACTCCTGCTGCAATTCCGCCAACGACCATCGGTCCATAAGTAATAATCTGGTACCTGTGTGCATAACACCAGTTCTCAGCCTTCATTTTCTTGTCCTGAAACCACTCCCGAACCTGAGCTTTCTTTCTTGCTCTTTCCAGTTCGTCCATCGTATAAACTTTTGCCATAAATATCTCTCCTTTATAGTTTTGCATTTGGATTTCTTCCATAAAAGAGACAATATTTTTCGCGTTTCATCCAAAAGCAGCAAGTTTCCATACAAAACCGTGTATAACTGTTGCCAATGTACCCCCCCC
>ERZ808275.80-NODE-80-length-61386-cov-4.774796_pt1 | contig 61386 bp, 58 predicted proteins | sample MGYA00520894_ERZ808275 | MGnify/ENA primary metagenome ERZ808275 (study PRJEB31516, sample SAMN03275598) | gut metagenome | biome: mammalia-associated habitat; material: feces | host: Papio cynocephalus | place: Kenya | collected 2012-08-03 ... | reverse complement strand
TATCCTTTGTGAGTTTTTCTAAACTCTTCATACTTTCTCATAAGTTTGTGTGCAACTATGATTGGTAAAGGCATATATTCTTTGGTTTCATTGGTAGCATAACCATAAACCATACCTTGGTCATTGGCGCATATAACTTTTTTGTTCACTGCCTGGTTGATATCTGGACTTTGAATGCTGATTTGCTTGATAATGTCAAACTCACAATCATAGCCAATCTCTTTGAGTATCTTCCTAGCAATTGAATCGTAGTCAATTTGTGCTTTGGTTGTTGCTTCCCCATAAATAAATAATTTGTTATCTTTAATGGCACACTCTACTGCCATCATTGAATTTGGATCTTGGCGAAGAGCTTCATCCAAGAATGCATCTGCAATAGTATCGCAGGTTTTGTCTGGGTGTCCTATGTTGACACTCTCACTTGTAATAATTGTTTTCATAGATTTACTTCCTTTTTACTTTTTATTTCCATAAAAAATCCCATCACAACGATGGGACAGAAGCACACTATTCTATGACCATCGTTCCAAACTGGAGCACCTTGTCTTATGCTAGGTTGCTGTGTGGTCATTGAGTTTGGTCTCTCGCACACTCTCTATGGATGGTTCTATTATAGCATACTTTAATTATTTTTTGTCATCTTTTTTGCCATATTTAATTTTTAATTTTATCTTGCGTAGATATTCGTTTGTATCTTTCTCTACTGCTTGCTTATAGTCTGGTCTTTTTCTCTCTTGTTCTTTGCATTCCATACAAATGCAATCTTCATTGAACATTGACATTATGCGACCTTGACTTAGGTCTTTGCCACACCTATCGCAAACTTTTTTCATAAAGAATTTATCGTACATTGTTATTCCCTCCGACAACAAACATACCGCATAAGGCTTTGCAAGTCCAGGTTAAAGGAATAGATTTTTGAAGATTGCTTCTAACACTGTTACGACAATTCCATTTCCTGCTTGTTTGTACATTTGAGTGTTGCTTATTCCTGATGCTTTGACTTTTGCAATTTGCTCATCGTTCCAGCCCATAAGTCGCCAACACTCTGTTGGTGTTAGTTTTCTGATTCTTATGCAATCTATTTGCTTTTCTGCTTTAAGCACTGTTGCTGTGCTTGTATCTATTCCACACTTGGTTGTTTGTGTTGGTGCAATGTCTTTTATTTCTTTACCGTGGTAAGGATTGAATAGTTCTGGAATATAGCCATTTTTGTCTGTAAACTTTTTGTATCCACGACACACCAATTTGTTTGGCTTTTCCATAACTAGGTTATCTTTTTGCACTGTTGTTAAAGCATTGCTAGTTCCTTTATCATTTGGTTCTATGACTTGACCTTGCTCTCTGCCACGAATCGCAATTATCTTTGTTTCTGTGCCACCACCGCCACCAGCCATTATAGTTGGACTTATGCCATTTGGATCGAACACTTGTCTTATTTGATTGTATCGCTTATCCCAAACTCCGCCTTCGAGTTTTCCAACAGCAATGAGTTTTGGTTCTCTATAATCCCTGGCACATAGTGTTGCACAAACATCGTTGCCACCGTGCAATAGTCCTGCTCGCTGATTAAATGTTGTGTTTAGTATGCTGATTATTGTAGATGCCTTTAAGTAATACTTTTCTTCAACATTTTCTTCCAAAATGTCTTTGAGCCTTATTTTCAATTCTCTTGGTTTTGGGAACTCATAAGGTTCGTGATCGCCAAGTATTGAAACACCGAACACTCTTTCCCTGTTTTGTGGAACACCAAAGTCCTTCGCATTTAGCACCTTTGTGTAAGTTGTGTATCCAAGAGACGACAAAAAAGACAACCATTTTTCGTAGTTGTCTTTGAATTTCTTTCCTATTAAGTTCTTTACATTTTCTAGCAGTAAGTATTTGGGCAGTGTTCCTTGTTCTTTTGCTTTTATCAGCAATCGTTCTACTTCCCAAAGTAGCCCTGACCTTGTTCCACTTCCTTGGTCTAGTCCTCTTTGCAATCCTGCTACTGAAATGTCTTGGCAAGGAAAACTGTATGTCCACAAATCTGCTTTCGGCAAACTTTGTATTTTGGTTATGTCGCCAAGGTTATTTACATTTGGATCGTGCAATGCTCGGTAGGTTTTGTCGGCGTGCATATCGTTATCTGATATTGCAACAACTTCGTGTTCTACGCCTATGTTCTTTAATGCTTGCGTTTGAGAGCCAACGCCAGCGAATAACTCAATTACCTTTAGCATCACTTACCTCTCAGTATGTTTTCCATTATGTCATTGTTTGGGTTATCTTCGTTCCAATCTGTCAGTTTTGTCTCTCTTACAACTGCAAAGATTTTAGCCCACACATCATTGGTCTGTCTCAAATAATTTTGCGCCATTTGAATACAAGGATTGTTGATTGTTTTTCCATTTGCATCTTTTAATAGGAAACCGTGAGTTGTGATTGCTTCTTCACATTCAAGCCATCTGGACTTGCAGTGAGCATATTCATCTAGGTTGTATGGAAGCACACCTTTTGTGCAACCAATTTTTTCTAGCCATTCATACACTTGTTTCCAAATTTCTTTTGCTTTTGGACTTAACCAAGATGCTGGTTTGTTTGGAATCTCAGCTTCATCGCCAAATTCCAACACACCAATTTTTCTTTTGCCTGGATTACCGTTTAGTATCTTTTCAGTTACTGATTTCTTTGGTCGCCCTGCACCAACTCTATATCCGCCACTCGCCATATTTTTCTCCTTTTTTGATTTATTTTTGATTATTTTTTGATTTTATTTTGATTTTTTCAGTAGAAATCAAAACAGCAAAAAACACAGCAATTTCAAGGGTTCTGCTGTGTTTTTATATTGAATATTTTGATTATTTTTTTGATTTTTGATTTTGCGAAAATTTACGCGCGACTGCCTGCCCGCTTTGCAAGTTGAAAGTCGTAGAGATTTGACCGCCCCTGGGCCTACCAATTGCTGTGTCTTATTCTTCTAGCTTTCTCTCTTTGGAATTTGTTCAAGTCCTTTTCTAGTTTTAGGTTTCGCATATACAAGTCCACATTTAACTCGCTGAAGTTTGGTTTGTTCATATTTGATTTCATTTGTTCGCAATTGAATCTCATACCATCTTGGATTGTTTCTATCGCATCTTCTATGTCTTTCTTTGTGTATTCTTTAAGGTTGAATTGTTGTTTCATATTATTCGCCTTCCTTTAATACTGGTAAGCTTTCGCACACGAACTCTAAAACTCTTTTTAGTGCTTCTTCTTTTTGGTTGTTCAATGAATTACCATATAGTAGTTTGTTTAGTCTTTCTTTTTCTTCTATTTGTAATATTCTAGCAACCACTTGGCATCTAGCTTCTTTCCAATTCTCTTTAATCTTTTTATTGTATTCTGCTAGTTGTTCATTTGCATATTGTCTAGTTTCTACGAAATACTCATCTTTGTATGAGTTAAATCTTCCACTATTGAAGCCTTCCATAAAAGCATTTATGTGTGATTTATAACCTCTTGGATAGCCATCTCCAACTGCTTTTGTATGTTTGAATTGTTTCAATTTTTCTTCTAATGTCTCCATTATTTTCTCCTTTTTTACAACACAAACAATACCGCAAACACCTATCAAAGTCCAGACTTAATCGCAAGTTTTTTGACTATTTTTTCTTCCAAAACGACTACCTTCTTGGACTGATTTTCTGCTATGACACGACCAACATAAGGACTGCAAATTGTTAATATCAAATGCTTCTCCACCTTGCTTTATTGGTGTGATATGATCAACCATAGTTGCTTTCACGAAAGTTCCATTCTTTTTGCATTCTTCACATAATGGAGAGATTGTTAGTTTTCTTTTTCTTAACTCACGCCATCTAGGTGAATTGTAGAATGTTCTACTGAAATTATCTCTTTCGTATTTATTGTAGGTTGAATCAACCTTTTTCTTATGAACATCACAGAACCTGTCATTTGTTAGATTCGGACAACCTGGATATCCACAAGGGTGTTTTGGTTTGTGTGGCATTTGCGCTCGCTCCTTTTTTCTTGTGCCTTCACTTTATATTATTACCCCATTTTTGGTATGGTTTTTAACTTTTTCGGCATCAAACTGTCCCAAATTTAACCTTTTTTTCAGTTTTTTGCAGATTTTAACAACTTTTCAAGCAAATTTTCTGCATTTTTTAACTTTCTTGTGATAGTTGTTCGTGCCATTATTAGCACTTTACTCAACTGTCTTAGAGACATTCTTTTAATATAATGGTTGGTTATAATTGTCTTTTCTTCTTCTGGCAGTATGTTGATGCAGTAGTCCAGCATATCCATTTCTTCTTTTAATTCTAGTAAATTTTCGTTGTTTTTATTATCTTTATATCCAATCAATTTCAATTTGCTTTTATTCAAATGGTAATTGTTTAGTAGTTCGTTAACTGAATAATCGGTCATACTTCTCTTGCTCCTTTTCATCTAATTTTCGCTCTCTTTCTTCTTGTTCTTGCCTTAACCTTAACACTTCCACCCAATCTAGTTCATCTTCTTTTGGTGTTAAAGTGGTGTCAAGCCAAGCCTTTATTTGTCCACACTCTTCTAGTTCTTCGTTCCAATCTTCTGCTAAACAAACACCAACTACATTCCAAGTTTTCATTGATAGGAATTGTTTATATTCTCTTATGAAAAACATAAGCATAGAGTCGGACTGTTCATCATAGTAGGTCAATCGCATATAGCGTTTGTGCCAGATTTTCGTGTGTTGTTGAATATAAAATTCTAGTTCGTTTTTAATCTCTTTTGATATATGGTCAAAGTTTGGACTTATTGATGTCTCATAATCAAACTTGACCTCATCTGTTAGATTGACTTTGTGTAGCAATAAGTCCATCCATTTCTCCTTTATTTGATTGATTCTATAATTTCCTTAGCCTGGTCAAGGCTGGTTACAACAACAGCAATTCCACCTGCTAGCATAATTTTTCTTAGTGTGATTGCTTGCAAAAGTGTCGGTTTTCTTCCTGGCAATTTGCATTCAAACGCTATAAATTTTCCTTTATAGCAGACAATTATGTCTGGAATTCCTGCTGTTCCGTATTGTCCACCATGTTCTTTCCAGAAGAACAGGTTTGGTATTGTTTTTAGATAAGCCTTAATTTTATCTACAATGGTTTGCTCTTTCATAAATTCTCCTATAAAACACCTACACTGCCTACACTCCTTACACTTTTACTAGGAAATGTAAGAAAATATCAAAATCGTAGGGATACTTTTGTGTTTTACCTGGTTTTAGTGTAAGGAGAGTGTAAGTAAGTGTAAGGAAAGTGTAAGGACAATTTGTGGATAGATTTATGTTAAAAGCCTTTATTTTTCGGACTATTCACTACTTTTAGTGTAAGCAGTGTAAGGAGTGTAAGGGCTTTTTATATACTATTTCAGTCTTTTGGTGCATATCGGTCAAAAAATGTCACTTGTCTTGGCTTAAAAGTGTGCAAAGTGCAGTTGCTTCTTCGCCTTGTTGAATGTTCCCACTTAGTTGCCTTATAAATTCGTTGGCAAAAGTCGTAGTCATTTAATGTTTTACCTATATTTGCTTCCGTGTCTGGCAAAGCTTCCCCTGTCAAATCACAATAAGCATTGGCAAGTTGTCTCACAGAGCCTTCCCACCCTGTTGTTGGGTTCTTTTCATATAGTTTTAATAGTGTCATAGCAATAGGATTCTTGTTGAACGCTTCTTCTTTGTGCTTGGCTTCCTGTTCTTCAGGTGAACCAACTACACTCCAAATACCTTGTTCTTGGCTACGATTTATCACAATTTCCTGTTCTATAACATCACGACCTGTGAGATTTAGTGTTGCGAATTCATCGCCACGCTTTTTCTTGTAGATAAGCAATGCTGTGTCTGATGCACCAATTATTGCTGTACTACCACTTGTCATATTGAAAACATCATCTTGGTCTAACATTTTTCTAGTGTGATGCACCAAAATTATGCTGATTCCATATCTATCTGCAAATTGTTTGAGAATGCCCATTTCCCTATAATCATAGGCATAGGCACTTTCATTTTTCATTGCTGTTCCACGAATTTTTTGGAATGTATCAAAGATTATAACTTTAATGTCTTTGTATGCTTTGACTATTCGTGTCAGCTGATCTATGAGACCTGTATCTAAGGTTTTGCACTCAGTTTTGAAGTAGACCCCCGGTGAAGGCTTTTTGTTTTTCCAAACTACATTCATTCTTCTTTTCAATCTACGATCACTATCTTCTAGTGAGAAATACAGCACTCCACTGTGCGTTGTAGGTTTGTTTAAGAATGAAAGTCTTTCTACTATTGCATTGCAAAGTTGCATCATCAACCAAGACTTACCTATCTTACTTGCGGCAACTAGGATTGATAGTCCTTCTGGAATAAGTCCTTTGACTATCCATTTCAAATCTTCTAGTTCAATGCTATACAAATCTTCTGCTGTGATTAGGTCATCGCTACCACGAGCAACTCTTTTTGCTTGCAAGTTGCCTTGATAGATTCGTTCGCATAGTTTTGCTGGATCTTTCTGCAATAGTTCGTTTGGATCTTTGTAGTTTCCAGCAACATTGAACTTTACGCACTTGACATCAACTTCTTTAAGCATTTGATATAATTCTTCATTTGCTTGCTGTCCAGGCGCATCGTTGTCCAGGCATAGAATCAATGGTGCTTTGGGCTTAATCTTTTTGCAAAATTCAACTAGTTTATTCTTGTTTTCTTTCCCACAAATTGATATTGCAACGCCACTGTATTGCATAATACTCATTGCACAGATTGGACTTTCAACCACAAATATTGGTCTAGTATCTTTCTTGTACAATGCTGTGTCGTTCCAAATTGGCTCTGGTCCTGCTTTATCTTTTTCTGGCTTATAGAATTCTTTTCTATCTACTCGCCTTGTTTGGTAGTACGTATAACTTCGATTGTAAGGAATCACGACACATTTTTTCTTTGTGTCATATCCAACACCGAAGAAACGCAAGGTTTCCAGAGACAATCCCCTGTTTTGCAAATAATCTGTTTTTTCCAAGTTCTTTTGGCATTCTAGAATGTATCTTCGTATTTCTAGTTTGCTTGGATCTTTTTCTTCTTTTCCAAAGTCAACTTGTAAATTGAAATCACTTGCAATAAGTTTTGCGGCATCAATTTGACTTATGTTTTTGTATTTGGCCACGAAGCTGATGCCATCGCCACCAGCCCCACAGCCAAAGCATTTCCACATATTGTCTTTTTCATTTACGCTCAAAGAACCAGTCTTTTCGTTATGAAATGGGCAGATAACTTTGTTATCTCTTCTGAGTGGTTGGTAATAATACTCAATAAGTTGCTTCACATTAACTAGTGAATTTATTTCTTCAAAAATATCTGCCATTGATCTCTCCTTATTCTAGTCGAGTGTTATTCCTCGTTCTCATAGTTTTCTTGTAAGTTTTTAGCGATTGCCTTAACCTGTGCTGAAAGTGAATCAATGGATTTTTGTTCAATGTCGTTTAGTTCTCTAACCTGTGAAACAACGACCTTGCTGTAAGTTATTCCACCAGAGTTTTGAACCTTTTTCAAACTGAACTTTGTAACCACTTGATTTGACTTTCTACCTTTTGAGACAATTCTCATAATGTATTTTGAAAAGTCTCCAACGCTTGTTGTAGGCAAAGCAAATACGACTGGCAAAGCTTCGCCTTTACGAAGTAAGAATATCCTTCTTTTAACCTTGCAGGCTTTACCACCATTTTCGCCACTACCAAATTCATTGAAAGGACAATCTTTGCACGACTTCATTTCGCCTGTGTCTCTATCAATTCCTGTGATGCCATCAATTGATGAGCAATTTGGTGCTTCGTTCGCGCCATTGTATTTTTCTTTGTAGTATGAAAGCATTGGGTGATGGTATAGAATAACCGCTTCAAACTCTTTTTCAAGATCTGGTTCTTCAGGGTTGTCGCCTGGCACTTCGTAAGCAAGTCCACCACCACTTGGAACTTTAATTCTGTCAAATGTGATGTTGAGACCTTGCATCTCTTCGCCAAGTGATTCAGCGAGATTACTGCTCTCTACTGCATACTCTGTTTCTTTCTTTACAATTTCATTTTGCATGACAATTCTCCTATTTCTTAATTCTTATTGATTGTTTTTCAAAGGTATTGATAAGTCCATCTAACCATTCTGGCATAATGTCCTCATTTCCCTTTTTCTGTTCTTTTACAAATCCACTTAGAGTGTTTGCATTGACTGTGAAAAGGTAGTCAAGTCCTTTATCACGAATTCTCTTATACAATTCATCTCTGGTTTCTGGGTTTGCTGAAAGGTATTCTCTTGATGCCACAATGAACTGAACACCATTTCTTTTGAAGGTAGAAACTTCATTGTCGGTCATCTTTTGGATTAACTCTTGTTCTAGTTGTTCCACTACTTCGTTTGCATCTTTGTAAGCCTGCTCACGAATATCTCTTTCTTGTCTTGCGGCATAATACTTATCCGCTGTTTCAAATAAATCTTGATTTTCCATTTGGTCTCCTTATTTGTTTGTGTTGAATAACGATCGCCAATTGTCAACCACCAAGTCTGCTATGCTTTTCTTTCTTTTAAGTGCATCAAAGACCTTTTCATCAATGGTCTTGTTTGCTATTAAGTGAATGTAGGTACAATTGTTTTTCTGCCCTATCCTGTGTATTCTTGCTTTCGCCTGTTCATAGTTTGAGAAACTATAATCTAGCGAATAGAACACAGCAGTATCGGCGGCAGTCAATGTGAGCCCCATTCCTGTTGTTTGTATCTGCCCAACAAACACTCTAACTGTTTCATCTTTTTGGAATTTTTCCACTTGTTCTGCACGGTCTTTAACATCGCCTTTGATAAGTGCATATCCTATTTTCTTTTTTATTAGTAGTCTTTCGATAGCATCTATCTCTGCGACAAATCGTGCAAAAACAACCAACTTTTTGCGTGCATCCATACACTCATCAATAATTTCTTCAAGTGCGTTTATTTTTGCTGATGATATTGGCACAGCTTCATCACTTATTTCAGTTTTAACGAAGCCACCTGTTATCTGCGACAATCTCAATAATTTAGTAAGCACGTTCATTGCTACAACATTGCCTTGTTCAAGTTCTGCCACACTTTCTCTTTCCAAAAGTCTATATTGTGTTTCGGCTTTTGGTTCAAGGTCAACAAGTCTTATTTGGTCAACTTGTTCTGGCAAGTCCAAAGCTTCTTTTTTGGTTATTCTAAATGCAATACTGTGTGCCTTTTCCACAAGTTCTGGTAGGTTTTTGTATCCTACAACTTGGTGATTTCCATAGCCACCAAGGATTGCGTATCTTGCTCTAAATGCGTAGAAACTAGAACCAAAAATGTTTTCATCCAGGAACTTATACTGTGAGAAAAAGTCCAAAGGATTGTTGGTCACAGGTGTTCCTGTTAAAATAATGTTGTGTTTACTTTGTTTGCCAAGTCTATGAAGTGCTTTTGATTGTTTTGCTTGTGGATTTTTTATCTTGCTTGACTCATCACAGACAATTAGGTCTGGTTGCCAAATTGCAAGCATTTCTTCAATTCGCCAACAACTTTCATAGTTGATTACGGCGACTTGAAGTCCTTTGCCAAACAAATTGTTTAGTGCTTGGTATTTCTTTTGAGAACTACCATCAAGCACAGCAATATTGAAATCAAAGTCAGCAAACTTTTTGAATTCACTTTCCCACACTGAAACTATGGAAAGTGGCGCAACTATCAGCATTTTATTGATTTTTTGATTGTTATATAATGCACCAGCAAGTGCTATTGTGATCAAAGTTTTCCCTGTTCCCATTTCGGCCAAGATGGCAACAGATTTACTCTTTTTCACTTCGTTTATTTCTCCAATATTCTTTCATGTGTAGGCTTGTGTGTTCTGCTCTATCCATTACTTGAATATTACTAGGTTTATTGTTTTTGCTGTTGCCATCAATGTGATGAACAACTTCATTCGGCAATAGGTCTCTTCCGAGTTTCACTCTTGCAATTCTTCTATGCTCTGGCTCGCCTAGATATTTGTTATAGGATTTTGCTGTTATGTTATTTTTGTTATTGTATTTCAGCTTCCTTTGTCTCATTTTTACTCTTTCATCTATTGTTTTGCCAGGCTGATTCATAGGGTTTATTGTCTTATTGAAGTTAGAGAATTTTACCGAATTAAACTCATTTTTGCACTTTGCTGAGCAAAAGTTGAATTGATGAATTGTGCTAAGTGTTTTCATTATTATTTTTAGGCAGTTATCACAAACTATTGGAACTTTCATCTGGGATATAACCCATCACTTTTAATGCGAATAGAAAAGCTTTAAGTTGGTGCTTATATGGTTGCACATTGATTGGCATTGTCGTGTTGAAAGATTTCTCTATATTTTGGTTTTCTGACATTCATCTGCCTCCAATTGATGATCTTCATGGCATCTTCCGCTCCTACAAACTTGATAAATGTCATTGCATCATCTCTTTCTAAATCCCCGTTATCGAATAACATATCAATAAACCTTTTGTAATCCCAACCAAGGTTTTTAACAAACTCGCTCATTGACATCTTAATCTCTTTAAGGTATTTAATTAACTTGTTCCTGTTGATCTTCATTTTTTGTCTCCTTGCTTGTAGGTGGTGCGAAATCATTTATCAACTCCTGTAATAGTCTTGAGTTCACTTCGTTATCATCAGCACCTTGCAGTAATGCCAATGCTTTTCCGAGAATCTGCAATTTCTCGTTGGTGATTATTTTCCCCTGGACTATGTATTTTGTGTCGAGTTTTACACCACCTCTGTTTATGCCACCACAAAAAGTTTCAATAGGATAGCGATATGCAAGTGATTGGATGTGTCTTTGAGCAGTCTTTTTACTGACTTCAACTTCATCAGCTATTTCTTGCAAAGTATGAACTTTTCCATCGGAAATATAATTCAAAATATCTGCTGTTACGCTTGAACTTTTGAAATCCATATCGCTATCACCTCCTTTCTTTTTGTTTTGACACCATTACTTTAGCAAGGTCGCGTGGACACCATTTGACCACGCGGGAATTATTTTTCAAATTTTTTTAGAGATTTTTTATTTTTTTCTTGCAATAAAAAATCCCAAGTTGTAAAGAGTGCATAAACCCTCTTATACTTGGGACTTCGTATTTTTTATAAAGTTGTAGGTTGATGAGTTCGGGGATTTTCAATAAAACCTCCTTTTCTTATCAAAAAACTCATCTTTCGTATATTACACAATAATTTTACAATACCTTTTAGGTATTGTAATTTTTTGATACCTACTTTTATTGGCAAAACTGCTCTTTCTTTGTCGCAATTTGCCGAAAATAAAAAACCCAAGCGTTTTATCAATTTTTTAACTGAAAGAACGCAAGGGTTCGTATTATTTAATATTCAATTTTAATCTGCAAACTCCATTGATATGAAGACTTTTTCTTTGCATCTAACACATTTTACGTCATAGATGAATTGTTTCCGCTTCAGTTTGGTTGGCACTACAACAAGTGCTTTTACTACACCTGTTTCATCAGATGTAATGCTCTCTCCCAAACATCTGCCACAATGTGGACAAAACATTTTAGTTTTCAATGCTATCGCCTCCTAAAAACTGTGAATTACGTGCTTAACAATACCTTGAATTTTAACTTCTTTTGTAATAATGTCTTGATATTTCGGATTTTCAGGATGCAATGCAACATAGTCTTTGTGTTTGAATAGTCGCTTTACTGTGGCTGAATCGTTTATCAGCGCAACAACGATGTCTCCGTCATCGGCACTATCACAAATTTTAACTACTAGCAAATCTCCACTATTTATTCCTGCACCTACCATACTGTCGCCTTTTGCGTGCAATACCATTGTTTCGCCAGAACCAAAAATTGATGTAGGCAATAAATAATTTTCCTCAATATTTTCTTCGGCTAGAATAGGTGTTCCGCAGGTTACTGAGCCAACCAGTGGGGCTACTATGGTTGTTCCTTTGCGAAGGTTAAATGGGATTTCAATTTTGCCTTGATCGTTTTGTGAGAGTAAACCACGAGTTTTTAAGACATTTACATATTTTTGTGCTGTGCCTATGCTTGGGAAACTCATTGCATGGCAAATCTGACGAAATGAAGGCGACCTACCTTCTTTCTTTTGATATTCTTTTACAAAGTTCAACACCGCTTGTACTGTATTCTCTTTTATTACTCTCATTTTCCTATTCCTTTGTTATAAATATACACCCCGTATATTTATGGCTTAATGATAGCACACACTATATCCAAAAAATTGGATTTCAAATATTTATTTCAATTTTTTTGCAAAAAAAAATAGACCAGGTTTATCGCCTAGTCTATTTTATCTTAATCTATTGATTGCATTTTGTCTAGCAAACTTTCGTAACTATCTACTACTTCGTATCTTACATTGCCTGCAAGTTGAAGTTGGTCAAATAGTTTTTTAGCACAATCGGTTTTTGCTTTTTCTATTCCACGAAGTTCTAGTGATTCCATACTACCTTTTGTCTCAGCAACAAAGTATATGTGTTTTACACTGCCTTCGTTGAACGCTATTGCCCAGTCTGGTGCATAGTTCCCAACTGGTGTTGGGATTTGGAATGATCTTGGAAGTTTAGCATATACACAAACCTCATTTGCTACATCAAGTTCTTTTGCAAACTTACGCTCTATTGACTCTTCTGCACTTCCATCGGTTACGACATAGTCTTGAATTGCCTTTTGCGCCTTATATGCCTTGTCAAAGTCAATCTTTGCTTGGTTGCCTGTGAAGATATCGCTGTCGTATTCCCCTTCGGTCTTGTTGTAGGTTATGTGGTCTACAATCATTGAGGCTTTTTGCTCGTTTATTAGTCTTGATACCTTTGTTATAAACTCTTCTGGGTTGATAGCAAACATCTCAAATTTTTCTCTTGTTATGCCTTGCAAAATGCGAACTACTGTTCTTCTTGTTAAAGTTGTATTGTCTACAATTTTACCTATTAAATCGTATTTTGTGTTATCGGCAGCGCCACTACGGATTGTTTCGGTTCTTGTGTCGGTTGTGCTAAATGAATCGCCACGCTTTAATGCGTTCTCATCCATTGTTTTCTTCTGCTGACCGATTGTTACAACGTACTTTAATTCAGCAACGAATAATCCTTTATTTATGCTTTCAATTGAGTGTTTGATAAGCTCTTCACTATCAAAGTCAACTTTGTATGTATACTTGTGGTTGATTTGCTTCCAAAGTTTTTGGAATTCTGCCTTGTGGAAGTTATCGTTAAGTGGGTTGCTTTCCACTGTTGATTTGTTAGCATCTTCAAACATACCATCAAGTGCTTTTTCGTTGTAAATGCTTTCAACAAGTTTATGCACGCTTTCTGTGTATGGTGCAAGAATTTCTGGCATTGCCGCAAGCGTGTTATTTGCCTTGTCATCAAAGTACTTTTGAGTGATTTTGTTGTCTTTATCGGCATAACCGTTAAATCTTAAATAACTTTGAATATCACTCGCCATATCATTGTTGACTTGAACTCTCTCTTTTCCATCGCTAACAAACTTGCCACGGAAATATTCAATTGTTGCCCTTGTAGGTCTATCTGCAAGGTTCTCTTTAAGCACTTTTTGTATTGAACCAACAAAGTCTTTATAACTGTCAGTTGCAATAACCGTTAAAGTGTTGACATTATGGAATGATGACCTTTCATTCTTGAAATAGTGAAGGTCTGTTCTATCGCCTAGCATATTTACAGCAATACGAAGTCCACGACCAACTTCTTGTCTCTTAGCAATCGCACTGTCGCCACCTGGTTTCAATGCACAAATTTGGAAGATGTTTGGGTTATCCCAACCTTCTCTAAGTGCTGAGTGTGAGAATATGAACCTTGTTGGTTCTTCTTTTGAAAGCAATCTCTCTTTGTTTTTTAAGATAAGGTCGTATGCTGAAATATCATCTGAGCCTTCGCCTTTGCTTTCCTTTGAATCAATCATTCTTCCGGTCTTTTTATCTATTGAGAAATAACCTTTGTGTGTGTCTTTAACATCAATGCCTTTCAAGTAGCGAATGTAAGGTGTTTCGAATAATGTTATCTTTTCATTAAGCGCCTTTGTGTACTCTTCTTCAAACATTCTTGCATATTCGCCTTTTTCATCTGGCTCGTTGTAATCTCTATATTTTACAACTTCATCAATGAAGAACAATGACAAGCATTTGATTCCTTTATCGTAAAGTTTCTCTTCTTTCTCAAAGTGCGAACGGATTGTTTCTCTTATTTGTATTCTTCTAAGGTCTTTATCTGATACATCTCCTAGCACTTCTCCAATATGCAAAACTTGTCCATTAAGGAAAGTGATTGTGTTGTTGAATGGGTTGATGTCAGAGATTATGTAATCATTTTTGTATTGTTCCATTTGGTTAGACTTATGATACAAGTTGTCGCCTTTGCCTAAGATACGAGTTTCTCTGTTTATTGATTTGTTATAGTTGATTTCAAACTCTAACTTACACATTGGTGGTTTGTTTGGTGAAAGCACAATGTCTTGCAAATACAAGTATTTATCTGTTCCACGCAAGTTCTTAATCTCAAAACCTTTAACTTGAATCTTCTTAACCAAGCATTTGTTGTATGCATCCACTGCATCTAGGCAATATACGAGGTTGTGTTGCTTTTTGTGTGTTGCTGAAAAGTTCATACAGAACAATGGATTAAATTTGCGAAGTGAAAGTTGTGTTGCACTCTTTTCATCGCCCATTTTTTGTGGCTCATCCAAGATTAGGATTGGTCTTGTTTTTGCTACGACATCAATTGGCTTTCTTGATTGGAATTCATCAAGCACCATATCAATTCTTCTAGCATCAGCGCCACGAGCGTTGAACGCTTGAGTGTTGATAATCATTACATTGATATCACTTGATGAAGCAAAACTATCTAACTCACTTAGTCTTTTGCTGTTGTAGACAAAGTATCTTGCCTTTTTGTGGTAGCGATCCATAAAGTGATCTTCCATCATCTGGAACGACTTTTTAACACCTTCACGAATAGCAATGCTAGGAACAACAACTATGAATTTACTCCAACCATATCTTTCATTGAGTTCAAAAATGGTGTTGATATACACATAGGTTTTACCTGTTCCTGTTTCCATTTCAATGTCAAGAGAACACTTGCCAAGACCTTTAACTAACTCTTCTGACTCTTTGTAGTTGCAGTCTTGTTGAATATGCTTTATGTTTTGCAAAATGTCAGTTTCATCAAGCAAAATCTTAGCATTTTCGAAACCATCATCATTTTCTTCAAAGGCGTCAAAAAGTGAAGCCTGCTTTAATTCATCAGTCTTTTTCTTAATACCTAAGTCTCTTGTGTATCTAACCATATCCAACTTTGGCTGTCCTTTGAATACCTTGCTGATATTACTTACAGCTTCCTGTTGATATGGCTGTGTCTTGAATCTAAATTTCATAAGTTTTTTCCTTTAATATTTTCTATCTTTTATCAATCATTAACGACTGGCAAAACCGAGCCAACAAAATCTACTATTTTCTTTATTTCGCTATACTCAATTTTTTCTGTTTGTTCTTCGTAGTCAACATCAAAATGGGCATAGACTTTATTCCTTGCTTTATACAATTTTTCAATAATATTTTTGTTTTGCTCTATAAAATCTTTAACTTCCTGTTCTTTCCCTTCTGGAGGGCAAAAATACAAAGAATATTTATCATTTTTCTTGTATCCTACTAAGGCTATTGAATAATTGGTTACTAACATTCTATAGCTTTCAGTTTTAGTATCGTAAATTAAAAACTTTTCTTGCTCTTCTCTAGGCAAACTGAAAAAATAAATAGGATTACAAGTCATAGTTGGATTTGCAATGCAAAGGTTATAACCTGTTTTGAGTTTGTGATGTAGTGAAATTTGATATTGTTGCACTGTCATCTTAGGTATTTCATAATCCATAATTTTCTCCCGTTAAATTTCTTCAAGCATTTCATTAATATCATCATGCAAAATCTGCTTAAATTGTTGTGTACTTATTTTTAAATAACCGAATCTTGCGTTTCGCAGATTGTTATTATTATTTAGATACATAACTAATCTGTATTGTACTAAACCTAAAAGCGCCCTATTTATTACTCCAAGATAGTTTTCTTTTATAACTAGTTTTCTTGAAGTTAGTAAATGTGTATAGTAGTTCCTGGTTTGTCTCAATATTTTTGCTAATAGTTCACAGGTTTGATCATCTATATCTAAAATATTTTTACAATCTTTGAAAAATTGTGTAATTTTCATAACAAATGTCGCTTTATGAGCCAAATTGAGTTTGTCATACATAAACTTTCTATCTTGCTTTTCATCCAATTTCTCTATAATTTGAACAATTTTACTTCGATATTCTTGTTCTTTGGTTGTAAAGTCATAAAGCACATTTTCATATAAAGACTCTATCACTCTGGTGATGTTGAGATATTTACTAATCCCTCCACCAATATTTGACTCATTTATATATAGGCTAGAAGTCAATGTTGATAATGCCGATTCTATTTTACTATCATTAAAATAATTTTTGATAATTTTGTTAAAATCTGAATTTAATTCCAAATAACTCAAATTAAATTGCTTGTCCAATTTTTCTTCTTCTATCCATTTATAAAAATTAAAGGTTATTGTTTTCGTTTCTGGAAGCACACAAAATACTTCATTTACAATTTCTACTGGTCTGAAACACATGATAGATAAAAAACTAGATAGTTTAACTATATTTTTCCAATATTCTGAAAACTTTTTTGTACTATTTTTTATACTTACATAGTGATTTTCTTTAAATTCATACAACTGACTACCACTTGTTATAAAATTTATCTCAGTAATATCATTTACTTGAAAAGTATCACAATGTACAGCACCAAGCATTCGCTTTTCTATGTTTTTTAAATGTTCTTCATCACTTAAAACTTGCAATCTCAACCCCAAATACCAATCATCAAAATAATTAAAACTTAATCCTAACTCTTCAATTTGCAACGATTCTAAATCGGTACAATTATCTCCCTTACCAAATGCGTATGAATCAAGTTCTAGAAAAAAGGTTGTGATTTCTTTGACTGTAATATATCCTTTATTTCTATAAACATTTTGAAAGAAAAAATATTTTTGAGAATTTGAAATGCAATTAATTAAATTTGAATGTATAAACTCATCTAAATCGTGCTTATCTTCACTTTCAATTCGTATAGTTACCTTATTTCTATCATTTATTTCAAATGCCCCATTTACAAATGTTCCATCCGATTTTATAAATTTAGCAATATTCATTATATTATTTTCCTTGTTGTGGTTGGTGAATAAGTTTCAAAAATTTGGTCAAAGTTTACTGCTACGCTGTCAGTTGACATACTTGCATCTCTAAATACTGCATACAATGGTTGCATTTTTGCTATTGCTGTAACAACTTCATCATTTATATTTTTATCAAAACAGCAAACAAGGTCGCCATCGTTTACATTGAATACTTTTTTGCCATTGATTTCTAATGTTTTTATTTCACTTGAAAGCATAACTCCCATATCAAGCATAACTTGGAATAATAAATCTTCTGGAGTTCTATCTTCTTTAATGTTATCTTCGAATTGAGTAAGTAAATCCTGTGTTGTTTTATTTGGAGAATAGTAGATATCTTTCATACAACTGCTGTCTAGTTTTAAGCATCTAAATCCTATATCTAGATTATCAGTTTTTTCTTTGATTGAATTTTGAATTTCTGTTGATTCTTCAATAAACTCCTGTTGTGTTGAATGCTTTGTTATATCATTTATCGTTTTATTAGTGAATGCCCATGCTCCCCTAATTTGTTGTCCAGCACGTCGTATTCTCTCTTTTCCCACTTCAGTTAAGTTATGAGGTCTCTTTAAGGTATCACACAATTTAATAGCATTTTCAACTATCTCTCTAGAATTACCTGCCGCTTTTGCCAAATTTTCATCTAGGTTTTCTGGTAATTGAACAGCAATAAATTTACGATTACCATTATCAAGTGAATTTGCAAGTATTGTCGCATGAGCAGTAGTACCAGATCCTGAGAAGAAATCAAGAATAGTAAATTCATTCTCATGTGAACATTTATTTTCGTTATATAAAAGGTTAATAAAATATAAAATTAAGGAAACTGGCTTTGGATATGAAAAACATTGAGCACCTAATAAGTTGTTTAAATCATTTGTCGCATTTTCACTAGTGCTTACTTTTAACCCATTTCTGTTTTTAGCACAAAACTCATTTTTTGAATTTGTAAATATTATTTGTTTTGGTGCAACGGTTGCAGTTTTACCCTCTCCGTATATCGTCCTAATAGCAAATGACTCTGTTTTTACCCAAAATGTCGTTCCTTTCTTTACCTCAGCTTGAACTGTATCGTTTGACCACCTAGATTTGAATTCCAGAACAAACTCATTTTTGTTTTTTGAATTTTCTACTACTACTGGTGTCAATAACTTATAATCATCACTAGTAGTATTTTCATAAATTCCATCTTTAATATTAAACTTTACACTACCAACTGGGAATGATAACTTATTTTTATTGTTAGATGCGTTGAACAATGGTGCATCTTGTAACTCTGTATTAACATACTCTACAAGCAATTCTTTAAGTTTTTCTCCAATTAAACATTTTGCATAACAAAAAATGTAATCAGCATTTGAATATGAATTTAATTTTTGTCTACCAAAGTGTTGCGTTTTTTCCCATATAAACTTTGTTATAAAATTACTTTCCCCAAAAATTTCATCACATATTTTTTTCATATTAGCTTGTTCATTGTCATCAATACTAATAAAAATTACGCCATCATCTGAAAGTAGATCTTTCGCCATTTTTAATCTTGGGTAAATCATATTAAGCCAGTCAGTGTGAAATCTTCCGTTACTTTCATTGTTTAAGACCATTTTATTCCCTTGTTGGTCTAACTGATTGCTTTTCATTAAATACTCGTCTGAATTGATTGAAAAATCATCATTGTACACAAAATCATTACCTGTGTTATAAGGTGGATCTATGTAAATCATTTTAATTTTGCCGAGATAAGTTTCTCTTAAAAGTTTAAGAACATCAAGGTTATCCCCTTCAATGTAAATGTTTTGGCTATTAAAATCTCCTATTTTGCCATCTTTTCCAACACTTTCTTCTTTGCAAGGACGGAGTGTCTTTGCAATTGGTGCGTTTGCTGTAAGAATTGCTTGTTTTTTATCAGGCCAAGTCATTGTGTATCTCTCTTTGTCTCCATCAATAACAACATGACTTAATTCCTGTTTTAGCATATCAAAATCTACTAATTTTGTTAGTTTTCCTTCTTCATCAAGCGATTCTGTTACACAATTTGGAAATCTTTTTGCGATGAATTCAATGTTTTCATTAACCAAATTTTTGCTTTGCATTTGTAATTTATCCATTATTTTTTCTCCTTTGCATTGATTGCTAATGTTGTTCCGCACTTGTGGCAACTTAATCCATATGTGTTTGGTACAAAAGTTTTGCCACTCAACAAATCCATATAACCTCTTTCTACTACACCAAATGTCATTGGGATTTGAAGTTTATGTTCATATAGACAATTCAAGCAAAAGCAAACATCTTCTCCATTTGCATCTTTAACCCCGTCTAAAGTGTAAAATCCAGAATAAATTTTAGCATTTTTCTTTATATCATTTATTTCTTCTAATTCTTTCAACTTTGTTTTGATTTCATTATTTTCTTCTAACAATTCTAAATAGTCGGTATATGCTTCTTTTAATTTGTTTGCTAATTCAACATTGTTTAGAACTTCAGGAAGTGCCATTACTTTTCTAAATGTATCTAATTTTCCCATCTATTCAATCTCCTTTAACTCATTTTTCAATTTTTTTATTTGGCTGTTTATAGCCATTTTTGTGTTTGGTTGTTTTTCTGCATCACGAGTTTTTGTTAGCTTTTCTATCTCTGTTTTATGCTTTTTAATTTGATTGGTTCGGTCAGTATATTCTTCAAAAGTTTCATCTTGTCTGAACTTTATTTTCATGATGTAACTTACCATTGCTTTGAAGACATTTTCTAGTTTGCTTGTCGTTGGAAACTCTTCCTTGTTTTCTTCTTGCCAATCACTTTCGCAAGTTTTCAAAACCTTGGTTTTATCTTCAGTGAATACTTTTAGTGATGTGATATACTTGATTTCGCTGCCATATCGCAATCTAAAAAGTATTTGGAAGTTTATGTATTTATTCAGTGCATCTATAAACTTCGTTGGGACAATTGCATTATTTAGCACAATGTCCATTATGTAGATTTCTTTAACATTTTCGCTTGGTTCTAGGTTTGTCCTATCTGGTGATAATGTGTTTGCTAGAATGACTTTTGAAACAACTTGTGCATCTGTTTTTATTGTTTTGTCTGCCTTTATTGTTCTGAAAAGTTCAAGCATCTTAAAGTTTATATTTACAGCAGTTTTGTCGTTGTATATAAACATCTTTTCTCCTTATCTTTTGGTTATTTCACTACTACAAAGGCTAATAGTTCGAAGTCATCAAGACCTTTAATCTTCGCGCCAGAAAGTACCATACTTCCTTGTTTGAAAAGTGCGTTGATATCACTTTGTTCTTTAACTTCAATTATGCTTTTTATAGCTTCTTCAAGTAGTTCTGAGTATTTGTGCATATCTAGTCCATCATTTGTTTCATCATTGAACTTTTTGTATGCTTTTGGAATTGGATCTTTTTGCCCTTTGCAAGACAAACGAAGTGCATCCAAAATTTGTTTCACTTCCAAGTGGTTATCTATAATCTCGCCATCTTCATTTACATATACGAGATAGTAAGGGTGCAACCTGTTTTGCCTATTGATATTCACATTGTTGTTTTGGTTTTTCAAAATATAAATAACACCTGGCACGACACCCTTTTCTTCATCTGCTGGAATAACGCAATGCATTCCCTTTGGTACTCGTTTTGGTTCGCCATAGGTTTTAATGAATTCGGCGGCATCCATTCTAAACTCGTTAAGTCCAAGGTCTGAGATTGAAATACCATTGTTTTGATCTTCAAGGTCAATGTTCTCGCCTTCACGAAGTTTCTTTATTTGAATTTCACGATAGTCATCCATTTGGTCATCTGGGTTAAGTAAGTTATCATCGGCTGTTGCTGTTTGGTCAACAATTGTCATTCTGCTCTTTACCCTATCTGTTAAGTTGATGTATTCATTAAGTGGCAATGGTGGCCAAAAGTTTATAAGTCTAATTACTTTATTCTTACTTCCAAGTCTGTCAATACGACCAAATCTTTGAACAATGCGCACTGGATTCCAGTGGATATCGTAATTTATGCAAAGGTCGCAGTCCTGCAAGTTTTGACCTTCGGAGATACAATCTGTTGCAATAAGCACATCTATATCTTTGAAGCAATCATCATATTCGTGTTTATCAATCTTTGGACTCCATCTCATCTTTGGATCGTTATAGCTTTCAATTGTCTTTGGAATCCAACCGAAGATTTCATCTCTGTGTTTACTTATTGGACTAAACATTGTAAGCAAAGTGTCAGTCTTTTTTGGACAATGTTTCAAGGTACACTTGTTTTGTCCACCCTCTATCATTGCTGTTTCAATTCCATAAGTTTCTTTCAACCATTTATGTAGGTTGTCGTATAAGTAGTTTGCTGTGTCTGCAAATGCTGAGAATATCAAGACTTTTTTATTGCCTTCATTCATTGGGTTTTTAATCTTTTCATCAATGATATTCTTTAAGGTTTGCAACTTATAATCGTGTTCTGGTGTCACTTTATCTAGTTCTGTAAGCAAGTGTTTTAGGATTTCAACATCTTCTTCCATTGCTTGCTTCCAAGAAAGCCTATCAATGTCAGCATATTCAATAGCCACTTCCTTACCCTTGTCGGTTTGTATCAAGTTCAAGCTTCCATCTTCATCTTGGTCAAACTCTTCATAGTTGAACACTTTTTTGGTTGCTGTTGCATCTGGTCTAATCTGTCCATCTTGATACAACTGCAATCTTCTTAGTTCAGCTTCGTTAAGGTAAAGCATACCTTTCATTGTTAATCTAAATGACTCAACACTTGATTCAAGTCTCTTAAGTAGGTTTACGGTCATCAATCTCTTGATACCTGTGTTACGACCACTTCTTGAAAGTCCACTTTTCTTCATTTCAATGTCGTATTTCATTTCATACTTTTCTTTTTTGCTATCAAGGACATAGTCAAATAAGCCATAAACTGCCATGTTCATCGCTTTAATGTGCTGATAGATCTCTTTATATTCAGGAACATCTGTCCTTTTAGTTAGTTCTGGAAAGTATGATTGTGGTGGCAATCTGTCTGGGAACTTGCCGATGCTGTTAATGTTGTAATATTTAACAATGTTCTTTCTACTTCTTGCGATTGTTACACTGTCAAGCAAGATCTTAAAGTCAATGCTTAGACCATCTATTAAGTCTTTACTTGTTCTTTCTGCTGGTGGTCTTTTGCTCCAATCATTGAACACTGCTTGTGCATTTCTAAATATTGTTGCAATGTTACTCTTTGTGTCCAAACTCTTTTCAAATGCGTCATAGTCTTGAGCATAAGCAAGTGCGAGTTGGTTTTTAAGGTCATTGTATCTATTGTTTACAGGTGTCGCAGAAAGCATCAAAACCTTGGTTTTTACGCCTTCTTTGATTATGTGGTTGATAAGGAAGTCATATCTTGTTTCCTTGTCTTTTACGGGGTTATTATTTCTGAAATTGTGCGACTCATCAATAACTACTAGGTCGTAGTTTCCCCAATTGACAAGTCTTAAATCTCTACCATTGTGTGCTGTTCCCGCACGACCTAAGTCTGTGTGATAAAGCACTTCATATCTAATTCTATCTTTATAGAAAATGTTTGTTGTTTCGTTTCCACAATACTGTGTCCAGTTGGAACTTAGTCTCTTTGGGCAAAGCACCAGGATACTTTTGTTTCTTAACGAATAATAAGCAATAACTGCAAGTGCTGTGAATGTTTTACCAAGACCAACGCTATCAGCAAGTATGCAACCATTATGCTTTTCAAGTTTGTTGATTATGCTAATAACACCATCTTTTTGAAAATCATACAGCATATTCCAAATTTTTGTGTCCTTGAAACCTGTTGCTTCGTTTGGCATATTATCTTCAGTTATATCATCCAAAAACTCTGAAAAAATGTTGTATAAAACGACAAAGTATATAAACTCTGGACTGTTCTCTTGATATGCATTGCCTATCATCTCAACGATAGTGTCGGTTATATCTTCAACTTTGGACTTATCATTCCAAACTTCATCAAACATTGAAAACAAAAACTTACTCTGCTCTGCAAAGTCTGTTTTCATTGTTGCTGTAAATATTGTGTTCCCCTGTTGATATCCAAGGTCACTTGTTGTGAACCCATCAATTGGGTTGTATGTTATATTTGTGCCATCTGGTTTTTCAATGCCAATAATGTTAGGGATTGCTGATTCTGTTATATTACTTTTGAATTTGACTTTTTGTTTAACCCATTCGGCGCACTCTTTTGCGACTGCTTTCAAGGTCATTTCGTTGCGAAGTCTTATTTCAAAATCGTTTCCATATAGACTGTTTTCTCGGTTTTGTTTTGGTATGAAGAACTCTCTTTTCTCTTTCTTCATATTATCTGCTAGTTTTTCTTTGGTGAAAGTTGGTGAAGTGAATAAAAATTTTAACTCATCAATCTTGCTTAATTCTTCTTTTAGTTCTTTGAACGCATACATAGAAAAGCAAGACGCTGCTATCCTTACTTTTGAATTTTCTTTTAACTCTTTCTTTAGGTCATCTCCAAGTATTTTTGTTCTATTGTCTATATTTTCAAACACTAGCCATTTCTCCCTATTGTAAAATGCAAATATGGTCAAAATCAAGTTTGACTGCCATATTTTTTTACTACGCAAAGGTACACCTTTGTGTAGTAACTTAATTAAAAACTTTAATCAAGTCAATTATATCATATTTATCTAAAATATGGGCATAATTTTATAAATTTTTTAATATTTTTTGCATTTTCAAGCAATTTTGCCCTTGAAATCCGTTTTTCTGGTTCACTACATTAAAGCGTACCTTTATATAGATTTTTTGGCAGCGTTGTTTGAGTGAAAAATCTATTTTAAAATGTATACTGGAGGTGTATTTTTTATGATTTATGGTTATGTACGTGTTTCATCTACCACACAAAATGTTGAAAGACAAACAGAAGAAATGGCAAGGCTAGAAATTCCAAATGAAAATGTTTTTATAGATAAGCAAAGCGGCAAGGATTTTAATCGTGAAAATTATCAAATTTTAAGGGCTAAAATACAAAAAGGCGACCTACTGATTATTAAATCAATAGACCGCCTTGGTCGTAATTATAAAATGATTTTAGATGAATGGTATTATATCACTAAGGTTGTTGAGTGTGATGTTTTTGTTATTGATATGCCACTATTAGACACTCGTTCTACCCCACAAAATCTAGTAGGTAGATTTATTGCTGATATTGTGTTGCAAATACTTTCTTTCGTTGCTGAAACTGAAAGAGAAAACATCAAGTCAAGGCAAGCAGAAGGCATACGAATTGCCAAGGAAAAAGGTGTCCACATGGGGCGACCAAAACTCGTTTTACCCGACAATTTTGATTATGTTCTGCAACTATACCTAGCAAAGGAAATAACTAGTAATAATGCCGCAAAAATGGCTAATATGCCCATTTCAACTTTCTTTAAGTATCTAAGTTTAGAAAAGAAGAAACTGCTTGCCTAAGGTGTTATTCTTTTTCAAAAATACTTTTGTATTCTTCTAATGTTATTAGCACTTTACGGCCTTTTTCTGGATTTGGTTCTGTTATGAATCCACAAGCTTCTAACTGATCCATAATCCTTGAAGCTTTAGCATATCCTAGTCCAAACTTGCCTTGTACTTTTGCTGTGCTAGCTTCATTTGTTTCAATCATCATTTTTAAGACTTCTGGCACAAGTGGATCAAGTTCATCAACGCTAAATTTTTTTAACTCTTCTGGTGTTAAATGAATATTTTCTCTTTTGCTGATTATTTTAGTAAGTGTTTCTTCAATTACTGTTTCGAGCCTTTCTCTCCAAGCAGACTTTTTGTTGGTTTCATTTTCCATTTGATACTCCTTATTTTTTAATACTTTGAATGAATACCACTATCATTATTGGTATTAAAAACACAGGTATTGCTAAGCCTATAAATGTTACAATTTTAAGCAAAGTTTCGCCGACATCGCCGGAACTTTTATTATTGCTTCCACTTTTATCATCCGTTACTTCTTTGTAAACATGGTAATCAACAGGATTTTTTGGATCAAAATTTCCACCGCTACCATCAAACATTGCCATAACTATACCTCGTATTTTCCACTAATTTCTTTTAAGGTCTCTCTAATCTTGTCTCTTGTATATTCTGGGCTTAATACTTCCACATTCTTTCCATATTGTATTGCCCAATAAATAAGTGCTTGTTCGTTTACTTTAAGTTCAGCAAATAACTCGCCATTCTTTTCTCGTATCTCTACCTTGTCGCCAAACCAATCAATTATATCATTTATTGCTTTTGCGTTATCAAGTTTTATTACCGCCTTAACTGATGCACCTGTCATCATATAAATGTGTTCATTTATGTAATCATCTTGGTTAAAGTTTTCCATATTAGGCAAAGACTTTAATGGTTTCACATCATCTTGCAGAATTTCAAGGTTGCTCATACACTCAATTTTGTAGTTGGCCAGATTGTCGTATTTGTCATAGTTGCAAACCAAGTAATACTTACCATTATTGTTTACAAGGAAATATGGATTCATCACAAATTTTCTGCCCTGCATTCTTGGTAGGAAGTTTTTTGTTGCGTCATATTCATTATATTGAAATGATACTTTTTTCCTTTGCTCGATTGCATCATCAAGTATTTCTATGTTTTTAAATATTTGTGTGCTACGCTTTCTTGAAATCTCTTCAACCTTGTAGATGTGCTTATATTTTCTTTTATCAAACTTATTGCAACCTTTTGTTAATTTTTGAATAAGTTCTTTTGCATCATTAGGCGCAATGCTCTTTGAAGAATAAACAGCATCTACCAGGAACATAACTTCTGAATCATCAAAGTCTCTTTCTGCTAGATAGCATCCATTTTTTCTTACCTTTTCAATTTTGTATCCATACTCTATTAAAGTGTCAATGTTTCTAGCGATTGATTTTACATTTGGTCTTATTCCATATAGTATGTCAAGTTTTGAAACTATCTCCGTGTAAGTCATTAAGTGTTTGTCATCTGTATAGTCTTTTAGCACATCTAAAACATACAACAAAACTATTTTCTTATCGCTATCAGAAGCCATAGTTATCTCCTTTTAATCTTAATCATCAAAAATTGCATCATATTCTTCGTATCTGTCAATATCATCCGCCGAAGGAATGATACTGCTACTAGAAGATTTTGAACTTTTAAGTGTTTGCGCTGATGCAGTTCCTAGTGCCACAAGTCCAGCAATGCCTTGTATTATCAATTTGAAAAACCAAACAAATAAAATGATTGGCAAAATTGCAAGTAGGAATAGTCCAAAACCATCTCCACAATTACAATGACATCTTCTCATATCTTTCCTCCCTTTATTATACCATAATAATAGCATATTTCAAATCCAAAAAAATGGATTTCAAAATGTTTTTTTTGTTTTATAGTCTTTTTACTAATTAACTTACCAGACAATCAATATAGCGAAAATTGCAAACAAGGAAGTAGTTATTGTTAAACCTTAACAATAAACTCTTTGTTGTGATAATTGCAATGCAACCATTCTAAATCCATAATTTAATTTTTTTCTTTGAAGTCCTTCGCACAAGTTTATAATGGCTCTGTGAAGGCATTTTTTATTTACTTTATCTGATACTATTTCTTTATCAAAACTATAATCATAATTATTTCTATGGTTTGAAATTCTCATTGATTTCATAAACCCATCAGAGTGAATATATAGATATAATGACTCCGACTTACTGCTTTTTGTTAATTCAAATGTAAATCCGTAATAGTTTCTTACAACTTCTCTTGCCATTGCTTCAACTTTGTTATATTCAATAATCATCTATACTTCCCTCCTAGTTTACTATATGATAGCAAACTTGAACGCCTAAAAAACGGATTTCAAATATATTTTTTGATTATTTTTGATTTCTTTGATTTTTCTTTTGATTTTTTGATTATTTATTTTGATTTTGCGACTAGGTTTGATTTTTTCTTAATTTTCTAAATAATCAAAAAAAGTGGACTACCTGTGGCACTCCAAATAAGACTCAATTTGCTGAAAATGGCAAATAATATATAAATTTTAGAAATAAAAAAATCACTGAAACCCTTGATTTTATGGGCTATTCAGCGATTTTATAATTGTTGTAAGGAAATAAGACTTTTCTTACAACACACTTGGTGGAGGCGTCGAGAATTGAACTCGAGTCCGAAGTTTATTTATAAAATTTTTCTACATGTTTAGTTTGTGTTTTTAAATTCAACCTTTGCACTTTCACAAACAAAATTACATTAGTCTACCCTTTTAATAAGATTAATCATCAAGGTATTTGATTAAAATTTGTGCCATAACTAAAATTTAAAACACTGGCACTTGTTTTAAATTCGCTCTTTACTTTATAATTAAGCAGCTAAAGCGTAGCTATTTGAATTGTCTGCGTTTATTCGCTTGACCTTTTTTTAGGTGGCACTGGTCAAACCACCACATGCTTTCATTTTTTAAATATAACCCCGTCGAAACCAAGGTCGCCCCCAAATACAAACACATTGGAAATTTTATCTTAATGCATCATATTAAGTATATTCTTAGCGACCTTGGTTTGTCAAGCCATTAGTTAAGCAAACTAATTTTTAAAATATTATCAAAACGCACACAAATTTTGTTACCTAAAACTTTAATTTTGTGTGCGAAAAAATTATTATATAAAATTTATATTCACAAAAATCAAATAACCCTTAAATTTTTTATGGCTTGCTCAATATCTCTTTTTTGACTTTTTTCTTTTAAAGAGTCTTTTTTGTCATAGAGTTTTTTACCTTTTGCTAGTCCTATTAATAGTTTCACTCTATTATTTTTTAAATACACTTTTAAAGGTACTATTGTATAATTTTTTTCTTGCTTTGCTCTGTTTAATTTTTGGATTTCTCTTTTGTTTAACAAAAGTTTTCTGTCCCTTCGTTCTTCTGGTGCATAAGATGAGGTTTTTTCAAATGGTTTAATATAAGCATTTTTTAAATATACTTCATTATTTTTTATCATAACAAAACTATCGGCAAGGCTTATCCCTCCAGATCTTACTGATTTTACTTCTGCACCAACCAAAACGACTCCCGCCTCAAAAGTATCTTCAATAAAATATTCAAAATATGCTTTTTTATTATTGGCAATTAAACTATCTGACATCTTTTGCTCCTTTTAGTTTACCACTACAAATTCTATTTTTCTGTCTTCAAGACTGGCTTTCACTGCCTTAACTTTTATTGTATCTCCCAAACTAAAAATATGATTTTGACCTTTTAGTTTATAAGTTTTTTCATAATATAAGTATGAGTCTTCTGGCAATGTTTCTACCCTAACTAAACCTTCAACTGTGTTATTTAATTCAACATAAAAACCATAAGACTGAACACCTGAAATAACTCCCTCAAATTGTTCATTTAAATGATCTTGCATATAATAAGCTTTATATAAATCATCAACATCTCTTTCCGCTTCAACGGCATTTTTTTCTCTTTCGCTTGAACGAAGCGAAGCATCCACCACAAAATCGTGTAATTCTTCTTTCCTTGAAGCACTAAGCCCATTCTTTTTTAAATCTTCTTTAATTATTCTATGAATACAAAGGTCAGGATAACGTCTAATTGGACTTGTAAAATGACAATAATAATCTAGTGCAAGTCCAAAATGCCCTAAACAATCTTCAGAGTATCTTGCTTTTTGCAATGAGCGAAGGAGAACTTTATTGCAAGTCTTTTCAAACTCTTTCCCTTTTAAACTTTTTAAAACATCTTGCAGATAACTTGGATCAACATCACCTATTTGTTCAGGAGTTGAAACTCCAAGACTATTTACAAAATATAAAAACGAATTGATTTTATCTCTAGTTGGCTTTTCATGCACACGATATATGAAAGGATATTTCCTTGTGGCATAGTGTTTTGCAACTGTTTCATTTGCAACAACCATAAAGTTCTCTATTAATATATGTGCTTCATTTCTTTCTCTTGGCTCAACAACTTTAACCTTTTCATTCTCATCTAATTCAAAATGCGGTTCTGGAATATCAAGATCAAGCATACCTTTTGCTTTTTTTACATCACCTAGGATATGCGAAAGTTCGTTCATTGTAAAAATAGACTCTTTAAATTCAGAAAAATTTTCTAGAGCTTCTTTTTTTCCACGAATAACATCATACACCTCTTCATATGTAAAACGTTTTTTACTACAAATAACACTTTCACATATTTTATGATTTATCACTTCACCATTAGGATTAATTTCCATAATGCAAGATAAAGTAAGTCTGTTTTCACCTTCATTTAATGAACATATTCCATTTGAAAGTTCTTTTGGAAGCATTGGCAAAACTAAATTTGGAAAATACGAACTTGTACCTCTCAAATATGCTTCATTGTCCAATTCAGTATTGTATTTTACATAATTCCCAACATCGGCTATATGCACACCTAAAATATAATTTTTACCTTTTTTAGAAATTGAAACTGCATCATCAAAATCCCTTGCATCTGAACCATCTATTGTGAATATGATTTCATCTCTTAGGTCCATCCTATTGTTTATGTCCTTCTTTTCAACTTTTTGAGGTATTTTACTAGTTTCTTCTAATACTTCTTTTGGAAATTCTTCATATAACTTATGTGCACGGATTAATGCAAGTTCCAAGGTTTTAAAATTATTTTCATCACCTAATATCTCGATTATTTCACCTGTTAATTTGTCAGATTTGTGATTAAATACAACTTTAACTACAACTTTTTGTCCAGAGATTGCACCAAGAGAATTTTTATTTGGCACAAATATCTGCTTGTTAAATTTATTGTTGTCAGGAACTACTATACCATCGCCATGTTTAAGTTTTGAAAACGAGCCAACTATGGTCAAATTATTACGTTTTAAAATTTTAAAAACTTCAGCCTCTTGACTTAAATCGGTTTTTGAAAGAGGATTAATTAAAACCAAATCACCATTAAACGCACCATTAAGTTTGCTTGCTGGCACAAAAAAATCTGGTATGTTAGGATCATTTACATCAACAAAAGCATAGCCTTTATTGTTTCCTATAAGTTTACCTTTTATATATTTAGTATCCCCTATTAATTTAAATTTGCCAGTGTACGTTTCAACAATATCTCCATTTTCTAACAAATTGTTTAAAATTTGTTTAGCATCATTAAAATTAGCATTAAATTTTGTAGCCAAATCTAACACAAGTTCGTTTTTATTTTTAAATTTTCTTTTATTATTTTTAATATAATTTATAACTTGATTTTTTACCATACTTCTCCAATTAATATTATGTTACTATTTATTGCCAAAATTTGCAAATAAAAAGCATAAAACATTTTCAAATTGAAGCGAATATCAATACAAGTTGCTAATATTAGAAAAATAACAAGGTTTTATTAATAAAAAAACAAAATTAATCAATAGAAAAAAACAAGGCACATTATGTTGTTTGATTAAAAGAACAACATCTAGTTATATCCTTGTTTATTTCACAAATATTTGATTTTATTAAATAATTAACTATTGCATTATAATCCAAGTTAAGAAATATACCAAAACAAAGAAAACAATTACACTAGCAAAAATAATTGTCCATTTTTTTAAACGTCCATCACGACTTTCACCTTTGTTTTGTGAATAATAACTTTCTTGACCTGTTACAGCAGTAGCTCCATTTTCATCTGCACTAGACTGCAATAAAGTTGTGATTATTAAACCAATGGCACAAACAGCAATAACACCTATACATATTCCTCTAACAACAGGAAATACAGTTGTAATAAAATCACTTGAAGCAAGTAATAAATTTAACATTTTTTAACCCCTTTTAAATATGTGCAAATATGAAAATAGTCAAACCTAAAAATATAGCCAAAAAAATAAATTGAACAATTTTAAAAACAAATTTTTTTGCATTAATATGTGTTTTTACAATTTGCATAACCAACATTATATCAATTATTATTAGCATTCCTATTACCAATACTTTCAAAAAAGCATCAAGACCATTAATAAAAGTTATTAAATTATTAAAAAATACTTTCATATTTCACCTTTGTTTAATAGTAACTTTATTTTTAATTTTTGTCAAGTTTTTATATAACATTACAGACCAAAAAGAGAATTGTTAAACTATTAGCTTTGTTGTTTGTTTTTAAATAAAAATTTTTAATTCTAAATGTGATGGGGTTTATAAAACACAAAAACTGTTGTTAAACAACACAACAGACCTAATTAATATGAGCTTTCACTATGTCTAATATTTTTGAAATTTGATCATCAACCAGTGAATAGTAAATTTTATTCCCTTTCCTTGTTGTTTCAACAATATTTACATTACGCATTATACTTAATTGATGCGAAACTGCACTTTGTGTCGCCCCTACAAAATCAACAATTTCATTGACTGATTTTGGTTTTTGTTTTATAGCGAATAAAATTTTGACACGAGTTGAATCAGCCATTACTTTTAAAAAAAGACTAATTTTCATTATGTCCAATTCGCTTGGTACGTTATTTTTATCCATATATATCCTTTGGGTTATTATAATTTTTTTTTCCTGTTTTGTAAAGTGTTTTAACAAAACTAGCATAATATTTATCTACTTGAAAATATGAACATAATTTCATATATCAAAAATTATCGTAAAAAAATTTTTTACTCAAATTAAATCTTTTCTTACACACTTTAAAAAATGTTGCTTTTACATTAACGAAGTCATTTTTAAATACAATATGTGCCAAATTAAAATAATTTAAGGTTTTGACGTTATTTAATTGACATAATTATTTATAAATATTAAACTAATGATAGGTAATATAGAATGCAGTATAAAAGAATTATGTGTCTTGATTATGGCGATGTTAGAATAGGTATAGCATTTTCTGACCTTTTGCAAACAATAGCAAGTCCATACTCTACGTATACACGAAAAAATCTACAAGCAGACTTGGATTTTTTTAAGTCACTCGCTATAAGTCAAAATGTAGAATTGGTGGTTATTGGTCTTGCATATAACATGGACGGAACAAGCGGTGATAGAATTGAAAAAACTAAAGATTTTGGAGATAAACTATCAAACTATTTAAATTTGCCAATAGAATATGTCGATGAAAGACTTTCGTCAGTTGAAGCTGAAGACATATTAAGAGAAGCAAAAGTTCCAAGCATAAAACGTAAAGGACTGATTGATAAAATTGCTGCAGGTATTATACTTCAAAATTATCTTAATTCAAGAAAATAAGGAGAATAAAATGGAAAAAGATATTAAACAACAAGAACAAAACATAGATATTTTAGATATTCTATTAGATGAAGACAACGAGGATCCAATTACACTTTATGATGAAAATTCAAAAGCTATTAAATTTGATCAAGTTGCAATCATCCCACTTGAAGAAAAATTATTTGCAATTTTAAAACCTATTGATGAAATCAAAGGCGTAGCAGATGATGAAGCTATAGTTTTTGCAATTAATGAAAATGATAATGGCGAAACAACTCTTATTGTAGAAACAGATGAACCTTTAGCAATGCGTGTTTTTGATGAATATTATAAATTATTAGATGATCAAAATAAAAAATAAGTATTCAAAAATTTTAATATTTAAAATAAAAAAGCAAAATTTTATAACAAATTTTGCTTTTTTATTACCCAAAGATTTCTCGAAAAACAGCAGATGTCGACAAATAGCCCCAAGAGATTTTTTGCCAAACAACTATTGCTTACAAAAGATACGAGAGGAAGTGTTTTTTATGTTTACTTAAACAGTTTTTTTTGCTTACATATCGTCACGCATATACTTTTTTTAATAATCAAACTGTGAGCCAGTTGATTTTTGGCGGGTTTGCTGAAATCAAATTGATTGACAAACATATAAGCAACTTTGCATAGTTTAACTAGATACAATTTTTTAATCTGTTAATTGATGTCAATATTCTCCTTATTGATTCATCTTTTCCCAAAAGGTATAGCATTTCTGCTCCACCTCCAGGAGTTACTGTTTGACCAGTCACAGCTATACGAATTGGCCACATTGTTTTACCAATTTTATATTCTTTTAGAGTTGTGTAATTTGCAATTACTGTATTTAAATTTTCATTAGACCAATCTTGAGTTTCATTTAAAATTGTTAACATATCTTGCAAAATTTCCAAACTTCCTGTTTTATCAAGTTTATTTTTCTTATTTTCAAAAAGCGACAAGTCAAAATCAGAGTATTTGTCCAAAAATTCAAACATAACTGGAATATCTGAAAATTTATTTATTCTACTTTGTGCAAGAGTTGAAGCAAAATCCCATTTATCTTGTAAATATTTTGGAAGTTTTTCTATATATTTTTTTGAGTAATCTAAAAATTGTTGATGTGACAATTGATTAATATAAATTGCATTAAACCAATCTAATTTTTTGTAATCAAAAATCGCATTAGTTTTAACAACACCTGCAAGATCAAACAGTTCTATTAATTCATTTAAAGAATAAACTTCCCTTTCTTGTTTTGGACTCCAACCAAGCAATGCAATATAATTTATGATTGCTTCTTGAAGATACCCTTCTTCAATAAGTTGTGAAAAACTAACCGCTCCATGTCGTTTTGACAATTTACTGACCGTACCGTCTGCATTTTGTCCCATTATAACTGATAAGTGAACAGTTTTTGGTGGTTCCCAACCAAATGCTTCATACAAAAGTTGATATTTAGGAGTTGAAGAAATATATTCTTTACCACGCATAACGTGACTGATTTCCATTAAATGGTCATCTACCACATTGCAAAAGTTGTATGTTGGCATACCATCACTTTTTAATAATACTTGGTCATCTAAAGAGTCATTATCAACAGTTATATCACCATAAACCTCATCATGAAATGTTGTTGTGCCTGTTAGAGGTATTTTTTGACGGATGACATATGACTTTCCTTCAGAAAGGTTTTTTTCAATTTCTTCTTTGCTTAAGTTACGACAATGTCTGTTATATCCAAAAGTTTGCTCGCCTTCTTCGCCTGTATGCTCCTCATCTTGTCCACAAAAACAAAAGTAAGCATTGCCAGATTCAACAAGTTTAAGTGCATACTCTTTATATATTGATTTACGCTCGCTTTGAATATATGGCCCGTACTTTCCGCCCACATCAGGTCCTTCATCGTGTATTAAGCCAGTTTGTTTTAAAGTAGAATATATAATTTCAGTTGCACCCTCAACATAACGTTTTTGGTCAGTGTCTTCAATGCGTAAAACAAACTTTCCATTGTTGTGTTTAGCAAACAAATAAGCATACAATGCAGTTCGCAAATTTCCTATATGCATATAGCCAGTTGGGCTTGGTGCAAAACGAGTTCTAATTTCTTTTTCCATAATTAATCCTTCTTAATTTATCGCTTGATAGTTTAGACCAAAAAACATTATAAAGTCAAATAAAATAACATTGCATCAATAAATAACAATTTGAAATTATGCGATTTACAATTTAATGTAAAGCTTTTTACTTTTTGTAAAAGAAATGTTTTTTTGTGAGGATAAACAAAATCATTTAACTTAAAAATGAATTTTCTTTATTATGCAATACTTACTACTTAAAATAATCGCTTTTAAAAAAAACTAAACAATCCTATAGCCTATTTATTTCTATCCATATTTTTCAAAAATTTTTCATTTGGTACAAAACCATAATACGATTGTTCTAAACCGCTATTATAGAGTTCAGGTATGTTATTATTGTGAAATAAAAAGTACTGTCCAACATTTTTTAAACTTGATACATTTAGTTTTTTTAAAGTTGTGTTTATAAACAAACAATTATCACCAATTTTTTCAACTTTTGGTATATTAAATTCTTGTAGTGTGTTGTTAAAGTTAAACAGATAATCGCCTATACTTTTTAATTCTGGCATATAAAACCTTATCATCTTTTCATTGTGTGATAAACAACTATTCCCTAAAGATGTTAACTTTGGTGCGTAAAAATCAACCAAATTTTTATTTAAATATAAAAAATAATTACTTATTGTTTTTAAATTTGGTGCTACAAATTTATTTAGGTTTATATTTTCATACATAAAATAGTAATCAATACTATTAATATTTGGTAAATCTATTTTTTTTAGACCTTTGTTTTTATATAGAAAACCATAACCAATTTTTTTCACATTTGGCAAATCAATTTTAGATATTAAAACATTATCATTTAAAAATAAATTACCTATTGTTTGAAGTTTTGGAGCATTAAACGCATGTAAATTTTGGTTATGAAACAAAAAACTATCACCTATTGATTGTAAATTTCGGAGTTCAATGTTTTCTAGTTCTTCATTTGATTCTAAAAAATAATTACCAATAAGTTTTACCTTAGGCAAATTTATGTCCGTCATTTCTAAATTATATTTTAAAAAACTAGAACCTATTTCTATCACATTAGGCAAATTTATTGATTTAATTATTATATTTGATAACATAAAAGAATCACCAATATTAACAACATTTGGAATTTCTATGTTTGTCAAGGCGTAATTGTACAACAAAAATTTATTATCTATTTTTCTTATGTGTTCATTTTTATAGCCAATAATTTCATTAAACTGGTTTATAGTAATAAAAATTTGTTTTTTGTTTGAATCAATTATTATTTTTTTATTATGATTTTCTAATTTTTCAACAGTTATTTTATCAATTTTGCCAATTGTTGATACAAAAGAATCATTAAAGTTTTCATCGTACAATTTTAAAGTTTTTTCGTTACAATTTAATACAAAATAATCAATTAAAAAATTACTAGACTTGTCTATTTGTATTACATTACCTTTTTTTATAATTATATTATTTTCACAATAATATATATCATTTATGTACAAATTATATTTATAAAATTTACCGTTTTTGGCTTTGACAAAATTTGGAAGAGTAAAATTTTCAATTTTCTCTTGTCGTAAATTAATTCCAAAAGTATGTATAAAAGAATAAGTAAGTCCAGGGATAATGTTATCCAAATTATTACCAAATGTAGCATCGGGGTTTAAAACAGAATGATTATATCTATTTTTTATTGATAATACACTATAATCGCCTTTTGTAAACTGAAAACTAAGCACGCTTGTTCCATATTCATCTTGTCTACTTGGCACTTTAAAACTTTCTCTTTTTATTTCTTTTACGCTCTTTTTAACTGCAAACCACACTCTACAACTGCTTAATCGTTTTCCATTAAATGAACATAATTTTTCATTAGGTTTATAATATTTTTGATAACTCATCATTTCATCTTCACTTAAACATTCTGGAAATAAAATATATCCAGCTTTATCTAAAAGTTTAAAAGGTGTTTCATCAGATTCAATCATTTTGGCATCTTCATTATCAACAAATGTAAAAATATATTTTCTAAAATCATCAAACATATTGTTATTTTTAAGTTCTTCATAAAGATAATGTGTGGGTGCAAAATTGCTTAATAAAATACTGGTTAACTTCCCTTCATTCTCTAATATTGTTGGAAAAAGAGAACGACAAAGATGAGAAAATTTTTCTCCATATATTTTCTTGATGTTTTTTAATTCAGTATTTTCCATTAAATCTATTCCTTTTTAAAAATTATTAGCTTTGCATATAAAGGTATCTTAAATTTAAGATTTTTTTATTCCTAAATAAGTTCATTTTTTAACGACTTAACCCTTCATTTTGTTTTTTCTTTTTTAAAGAATTGTAAAACTTTTCAAAATTAAAATTAGAATTATTTTTTAAAAAACAACTACCTATTTTTTTTATGTTTGGTGCAGTAAAACTTGATAAGACTTTATTTTCTTCCAAAAAATAACTCCCGACTTCTTTCAATTTTGGAGCATTAAATAATGTCATAACATTATTGTTGTTTAAGAAGCAAGTACCAGTTTTTTCTAGATTTGGGATATTTAGTTTGTTTAAAACAAAATTATTTTTAAGAAAATTATCACCAATTTCGGTTACGCTTGGCAAATTCAACTCTGTTATTGTTGTCATATTTTTGCCTAAAAAATAATCACCTATTTTTTTAACTCGCGGTATATTTATTGATTTTAAATTAACATCATGATACATAAACATACTTCCAATTTCTTCAAGTTTTGGCAAATTCACCTTCTCTATAAATGGATTGGTCATGAAAAAGTTATCACCTGCAAATGTTAGGTTTTGCAAATTAACTTCTTTTATATTTTTATTGTTGCTCATAAAGCTTTTTAAAGCAATTTTTAAGTTATTAAGTGATAATATTTCAATGTTTTCATTTGCTTGTAGGAACATTTCCCCAACCGATTCTAACTTATCAGCTTGAAATTCTTTTAATTCTAAATTTGACATCAAAAAGCAATTTCCTATTGATTTTACATTGGGAATAAAAATTTCATTTAACAAACTATTGTATGATAACATACAATTGTCTATTTTTTCCAAATATGGGGCTTTAAATATTTTTAATTTTAGATTGCAATATAAAAACCTGCTTCCAATTCTTTTAATATTTGGAATGTTACATTCTTCTAAATATACATTTTGACTTAAAACTCCGTTTCCAATTTCACTAACATTTGGCAAATCTAATTTTTGCAAATATTTATTAAAAGATAAAAAATTATTATTAATTTTAATAATATTTTTATTTTCATATCCAATTAATTGATTTTTTTTATTTACAATTAATTTAACAACCTCGCCTTTTTTATTTAATAAATCAATAATTTTATTTTTTTCTGAATCTTTTGATATTTTAATATTTTCAATTTTTCCGATACTTTTAATGAATTCATCCTTTTTGTTATTGAAAACATTCATTATCTTTTTATTTTTAAAATCTATTAAATAGTTTTCAACTAAACAGCTTTGAAACTTATCAAAAACTATTGGCTCATTATTTTTAATCATAACATTGTTTTCACAAAAAAATGTTTCACCCAATCTTAAGTTAAATTTATAAAATTTACCATCATTTGCCAAAGTAAAGTTTTGAAGCGAAAATTTTGATGAACTATTGTTAGTATAGTCTATTTTATAAGTTTTAATAAAAGCATCTGAAAGCCCAGGAATAATTCTATCCAAATCATTTCCAAAAGTCGCATCAGGATTATGAACAGTATGGTTATATCTATTTTTTATTGATAATGAACTATTTTTGCCTCGTGTAAATTGGATGCTTATTACACTTGTTCCATATTCATCTTGTCGTTTTGGATTTTTAAAATCAAGCCTGTGAATTGAATCTACATTCTTTTTGACTGCAAACCATACTCTACAAGTTTGTAGTCTTTTCGAGTCAAAAGTGCACAATTCTTCATATTCAAAATAGTACTTTTTGAATTCGTTTATTTCTTTATCACTTTTGCATTCAGGATATAAAATATATCCCGCTTCATCCATCAATTCTTTTGGTGTTTTATTTGTTTGAATACGTTTTTGTTTTATTGATTTTGCAAAAGAATAAACAAACGCTCTAAATTCTTGCGTTTTATCATTTTTTATAATTACATCATATATCGAGTGAGTTGGAGCAAATTTACTTGTAATTATTCTAGTAAGTTCTCCTTGATCTTCTAAAATGGTAGGAAAAAGATCACGACAAAGATGTGCAAATTTTTCACCATAGTATTTTTTTATGTAATTAATTTCACTATTTTCCATACTTATTTTACCTCTATTTCATCAGTTTCTTGAAAAAATTTTATTTTTTTTAATAACTTTCTTTTTTTGTTATTAATTAAATAATCTACACCAATTTTTTTTAGATTTGGAACATAAAAATTTTCTATAGTATTATTATTCATTAAAAATTTTTCTCCTATTTTTATTAAACTTGGAGTATAAAAATTTTTAAAAATGACATTTGAAGGCATAAAACAATTTTCTATATATTGTAATTGTGGTGCTATAAAATTATTAAGCCTATCATTATGGCATAAAAAGTAACTACCTATTGTGGTTATAGATGGAATATTTAAATCTTTTAAAGATTTATTATTGTACATAAAATAATTACCTATATGTTTTAATTTTGGAAATTCTAATGTACAAACTTCATTGTTACCATATAAAAAATTTTCACAAATTATTTCCAAGTTTGGAACATCTAATTTAGTTAATTTTTTATTGTTCTCACAAAAACTATGACCAATTGAAATCAATTTTGGTGCTGAAAATGTTTCCATCAATTCATTTTCAGACATAAAATTGTTTTTTATTATTTTTACTTTAGGTAAGTCTAAACTTTTTATCATTAAATTTGAACTTAAAAATGAATCTCCTATTTCTTCTAGACTAGGAGCATTAAAACTTTTCAAATTTTGGTTAAACAACAAAAATCCATTTTTTATAACTTTTAAATTTGAAACTTTAATAGTCTTTAAAACTTGATTGGAATATAGAAATAAATTTCCAACTGTTTGTAAATTGGGCAGTTCTAGCTCCTTTAAAGTTCGATTGTTTTCAAGAAAATTATCTCCTATATTCTCAATGTTTTGATTTTTATAGCCTATTATTTCATTGTGTTTGTTAATTTTTATTTCAATTGGATACGTAGAATCATTTTTGACAATTATTTTTTTATTTTCAATTCCATCTTTAACAATGGATATTGTTTTAATATTTCCAACGGACTTGACAAATTCATCTTGTTCATTTGAAAAATTTTTATATGGTTTAATTATTTTTTCTTTTAAGTCTAAAATGTAATTATCTATTAATATTTTACTAGATTTATCCAAAATATTAATTTTGTTATTTTCAAACAAAATATTGTTTTCACAATAGATACAAGAATGTAAACATAAATTATATCTGTAAAATTTTCCATCTTCAGATTTAAAATAGTTAGGCAATTCAAAATTTATTAAGCCTTCGTTTAAAAGTTTTATATGATACGTATCCATAAACGCTTTTGTGAGTCCTGGAATTATATTTTCTAGATTATTCCCAAAAGTTGCATCTGGATTTGAAACCATATGATTGTATCTATTTTTTATGGAAACAGTGCTTTTTTCACCTTTTGTAAACTGAATACTTATAACACTTGTTCCATATTCATCTTGTCTTCTAGGATTTATAAAATCTTTGCGATTAATTTCTTGAATATTTTTTTTGACAGCAAACCACACCCTTGCCGTGTTTAATCTTTGTCCTTTAAATGTACATAGTTCTTCGTTTAAAGCATAATATTTTTTAAATTGTTGTATTTGTTCTTCATTTTTACATTCTGGATAAAGAATATATCCCGCCTCATTTAAAAGTTCTTTTGGACTTTTATTTGTTGAAATTAATTTTGGTTTTTGAATATCTACAAATGTATAAACAAAATTTTTAAATTCCTCTGTCATATCATTCATAATCAAATCATCATACAAAGAAAAAGTTGGTGCAAAAGAGTGTTTTAAAATTTTTATTAAAACACCCTCTTGCTCTAAAATAGTTGGAAAAAGATCACGGCAAAGATGTGCAAATTTTTCACCGTAAATTTTTTTTATTAATTTTAGTTCTGGATTTTCCATAATCAACCTTTTTTTATTTTTCTAATTCGGTTTGCTTTTGTTTTAATTTGGATAAAAAGTAATAACCTTTTTGTTTGAGATTAGGTAAATTTATAATTTTTAAACATTGGTTAGAAGATAAAAAATCATCGCCCACTGTTGTTAGTTTAGGAGCTTTTAAAACCTCAAGCGTATTGTTATAACTTAGAAAATAATCATCAACTTCTTTTAAGTTAGGAAAATACAAGTTTTTTAAACTATTATTTTTTGTTAAAAAAGATTCTCCTATTTTCACTACATTTGGCAAATAAGCCTTTGAAATTATTTCATTGTTTGGAATAAATTGAGATTTTGTTTCCAATAAATTTGGTGCTTCAAATTCTTTTAATCTTTCATTTGAATATAAAAAATTATAACCTACTTTTTCTAGTTTTGGAACATTTATGATTTCCAAATTTTTGTTTTTTTCTAGGAAATTCACACCTGTTATCATAAGTTTTGGTGCATAAAATTCCATTAAATTTAAATTTTCAGAAAGACATCCACTTCCCACCATTTCTAAACTTGGAAGTTCAATTTTTGTTAAATTGCTTTTGTTTAAAAAATTATTTATAGCAATTTTCAATTTAGGCAAATTTAGACTTTTTAAGTTGTCAGTATAAACAAGAAAATCTGAGCCAACATTTATAACATTTGGTGCTTCAAAAATTTCTAAAGACCTATTGCTAATTAAAAATGAACTACCTACTACTTTTAATTTTGGTGCATAAAATTCTTTTAAGTTTTCATTTTTTTCCATAAAACTACTGCCTATACTTTCTAGTGCTGGAAGATTTAATTTTTTAATTTGAGAATTAAACATAAAATCTGACTGTATGCTTTTTAGTTTTGGGAAATCAATTTCTGTTATTTTTTTATTTAGAAACAAAAAACTATCACCTATTGATTTAAGTTCTGGAATGCTGACATTGTTTAATGTTTGACTGTTACATAAAAAGTAATCTTGAATATATTCCACTTTTGGAAGGTTTAAGTTTTCTAATCTTGAATTTCTATGTAAAAAACTACTTCCTATTTTTATAGCATTTGGAAGATTAACCTCGGTTATTTTTGTATTCATCGACAAAAAACTATCGTCAATTATAACTGCACTTGGTAAATTAATTGTTTTTATTCCATCATTTGAAGCTAAAAAATTATAACCTATCTTTTTTAATTTTGGTGCTTCAAACTCATTAAGATTATAATTGTCATATAAAAAATCATATCCAACAACTGCCAAGTTCTGCATACTTAATTTTAAAAGATTTTTGTTTCTATACAAAAAACTATTGCCTACTTTTGTCACATATGGCAAATACAAGTTTGAAAGCAAAGAATTGGCGCGCAAAAAATCATCGCCAATAATTTTTACATTTTCATTTTTATAAGAGCAAATTGCATTGTTTGAATTGATAACTATTTCAACATTTTTTTGTTTGTCATTTGAAATAGTAATGGTCTTTGTATTGTTTGCAGTTTTTAAAATTTCAATATTTTTTATTTTTCCAATAGAATTAACAAAAGCATCATTTTTGTTTGTATAAGGCTTGATTGTTTTATTTTTCAAGTCTAAAACATAATTATCTATTAAAAGATTATTATAAGATAATTTGATTGGTTCAAAATTATCAACTATTATATTGTTTTCACAGAAATAAATATTATTGCTTTCTAAATTAAATCGGTAAAATTTTCTATCGTTTGCTAAAATATAATTGTAGATTGAAAAATATGAATTATCTAAGTTTAGATCTATGTTATATTTATTAATGAAAGAATTTGTAAGCCCAACAATGATATTATCTAAGTTATTGCAAAAAGTTGCATCAGGATTTACAACAGTATGGTTATATCTATTTTTTATAGAAAGAATACTTTTTGCCGATTTAGTAAACTGTATGCTTATAACACTTGTTCCATATTCATCTTGTCTTTCAGGATTAATGAAATTTTCACGTTTAATTTGGTCTACATTCTTTTTTACAGCAAACCAAACACGAGCCTTATCCAATCTATTTCCATTAAAAGTGCATAACTGTTCTGTTGGTTTATAGTATTTTCTAAAATACTGAACATCATCTTCAGTTTTACATTCTGGATAAAGGATGTAACCAGCTTCATCAAACAATTCTTCTGGTGTTTTATTAATTTTTATAAATTCTTTATTATTTATCCCCGACAAAAGATAAATGAAATTAACAAATAATTCCACTTTGTTCTCTTTTACAAGGTCGTTATACAAGGAAAAAGTTGGAGCAAATTTATTTGTTAAAATATCAGCCAGCATCCCTTCTTTTTCCAAAATAGTAGAAAAATACTCACGACAAAGATGAGAAAATTTTTCTCCATATAACTTTTTGATTTTTTTTAAATCAGGGCTATCCATTAACCATAAATCCTTTTTAAAACATAATTTGTTTTGTTTGTATTTAAGATAACATACTCTTTACTATTTTTTATTACAGTAGGTTCTTCGTTTGTAAGTTCAAAAGCATAAGGCTGAGCATACCCTTCAAAACTTGGATTTAGCAAATTTTTATCAATTGCAATAAAATCCCCTATTTTTGGATTATCTATTCCATAAAACTCTAAAAACAAAGAATAAGTTTTGTTTCCGTTTTTCTCTTTTAATGAAAAATTATTGTACTCATTGATTTTTGTGAATTCTAAAATTACCATATTTTATCCCCTTTAAATATTAAATATATTTTAACACAATGCTATGCTAAATGCAATATTGAAATAAAAAAAAGTTGCCTTTGTTTGGGCAACAAATTTTTAGTTAGTCTATAAGCCGAGTTCTGTATTAAATGGTCATCTTTCTAGTTGTAATATCTCTATTACAATCAAGCGATATTTTTGCATCACACGAAAGGACACGTATTTGTGATGACTTAATCTTGCCTTAAATGGGGTTTGCATTGCCAAGGTTGTTACCAACCTTGCGGTAGGCTCTTACCCTACCTTTTCACCTTTTCCTATTTTTTAACAAAATAGGTAGTTATTTTCTGTTGCACTTTCCTTAGAGTCGCCTCCACCGGGATTTCTCCGGCATTACTTCCTTTAAAGGCTCGGACTTTCCTCTCCGTTGCCATTATAGCAACGCAGTAACCATCTGGCTAACTATATAAATAATATAGCACTTTTACGCAAAAATGTCAATATTTCAATTAAACTATCGAAAGTTTTGGTTAAACAATAAAAGCATAACTACAAAAAATTAATATTTAGGTAAAATTTTTTCTAATCCGCCCATATAAGGACGTAAAACTTCAGGAACAGTTATAGAACCATCCTCATTGTAATTGTTTTCTATAAGAGCAATTAAACCACGAGGACTTGCAACAACCGTATTGTTTAAAGTGTGAGGGAAATAAGTTCCATTTTCTCCTTTAACTCTTATGCCTAATCTGCGAGATTGAGCATCACCAAGAGTTGAGCAAGAGCAAACTTCAAAATATTTTTGTTGACGTGGGCTCCACGCTTCAATATCGCAAGATTTAACTTTTAAATCTGCCAAATCACCCGTGCAACATTCGAGTTGTCTTACTGGAATGTTCATATTGTTAAAAATTTCAACTGAGCATTTCCACATTTTATTATACCAATCCATACTATCTTCTGGTTTACAAATACAAATCATTTCTTGTTTTTCAAATTGATGAACTCGATAAACACCTCTTTCCTCAAGTCCGTGAGAACCAATCTCTTTTCTAAAACAAGGAGAATATGATGTCATTGTTATTGGCAACTCATTTTCTTTAATAATTTGACCTTTAAATTTGCCTATCATTGAATGTTCGCTAGTTCCAATTAAGTATAAATCTTCATTTTCAATTTTGTACATCATTGCATCCATTTCTGCAAAGCTCATAACACCAGTTACAACATCACTTCTTATCATAAAAGGGGGAATTGCATAAGTGAAACCTTTATTTATCATATAATCACGACCATAAGCGATCATTGCTTCGTGAAGTCTGGCAGCATTTCCAAGTAAGTAATAGAATCCCGCCCCACTTGTCCTTCCAGCGCTATCTTTGTCAAGCCCGCCAATTCTTTCCAAAATGTCTGCATTATATGGTATTTCATAACTTGGAACTTTTGGAGTACCAAATCTTTCAACTTCAACATTTTCACTATCATCTTTTCCAACTGGCACTGAAGCATCCACAATGTTTGGAATAGTCATCATAATTTTTTTAATTTGTTCTTCAATTTCCAATTGTTTATTTTCAAGTTCAATAAGTTTTTCGGCATCTTGCTTTACTTTTGCTTTTATTTCTTCTGCTTTGGCAAAATTTTTTTCTTTCATCAACATACCAACTTGGCTAGACAAATTTTTACGTTCGGCACGTAAATCATCGCCTTGCTGTTTGAGTTCTCTATTTTTTTTATCAAGTTCGATAACTTCATCAACAAGAGGAAGTTTTGCATCTTGAAATTTCTTTTTTATGTTTTCTTTAACTAATTCTGGATTATTTCTAATAATGTTTATATCAATCATTTTGCACTCCTAAAAAATTATTATTTAATAGACTTAATTTTAAAACTTTAATTACATTTTGTCAAATTATAAAGAAACTTTACTAATTGTATTTACAATAATACAAAACATAATTTTTCTTTAAATTCTGATTATTATACTTGGTCAGACTATCAAAGAAATTAAAACAAGGCAAAATCGCACAAACAACCGATTTTGCCTTATTAAATAATAATTATTTACACATTTCGTTTTGACAAACATTTTTTCTTTTTAATGTTTCTTCAATAACTTCGTTTTGGTCTAAACTCTTACCTACTACATCTTCTAAATTATCATTTATTACTTTTGTCATAATCTTTGTAAACTCTATGGAATCAACCCATTCACCATTATTATACACTAAAGCATTATTTAAAAGTCCGTTAACTTTTTCATATTTGATTAAAGAGCGTTTTGCATCGTTTAAAATAATATATTTAATCATCTAAATCTCCCTTTTAAAGTAGTATATTTTACAATTCCTTTATTGTCAATATGTACCAACAAAAAATGTTAATTTTTGACAAAGTTTGTACTATAAGCTTGAAAATTTAACACCAATTTTGACACCGAATTATGCACGCATACAGAATCTTACTAAAACTATAACAAAACAACGTCAGATAATTCAAACAAGTTAAAAAAAATGCCCAAAGTCTTTTATTTAAAGGCTTTATAGCACTTTTTAAAATTTATTTAATGGCAGGAGAAGTAGGACTCGAACCCACGACCAACGGTTTTGGAGACCGCGACTCTACCAACTGAGCTATTCTCCTATTAAAAAATACTTAAGTGTATGTTACTTTAAAACGCAACAAAAGTCAAGTATTTTATAAAGTTAGTTCAAAAACTCAGCAACGCCAATTTTTTTACGTATCTTATTTAATTGTTTTCTTGCAATATAGCGAGCCTTTTTTGCTCCGTCTTGCAAAATCTGTTCAACAATTTGAGGATTTTGCATATAGTAATTATATTTTTCTCTCATAGGAGCGAGAAACGAATTTGCAACATCATAAAGTTCTTTTTTTGCATCACCCCAACCAAGTCCGTTGATTAATTTTATTTTAAACTCTTCTGACTTTTCTTTAGAGGCAAAAAGAGCATATATTTTACTTAAAGTACAATTCTCATCTTTTGGCTGGCCAGGCAATTTGCTATCAGTAACTATTCTATTTATAGATTTTTTCAAAGTGTTTTCGTCTGCAAAAAGTTGAATTGTGTTGCCATAGCTTTTACTCATCTTTCTGCCATCTAATCCAACAATTGTTGAAACATTATCATCAATAACAGCTTCTGGTAAAATGAATGTTTCGCCATATCTAGCATTAAATGATATGGCAATATCGCGTGCAATTTCACAATGTTGTTTTTGGTCTAACCCAACTGGCACATATTTGGTGTTATAAAGCAAAATATCAGCGGACATTAAAATTGGATAACAATAAAGCCCCATATTTATATTTAAATCCTTATCCTGATTATTTGCTATGTTTTCCTCAACCATTGCTTTATAGGCATGTGCCCTGTTCATTAAACCTTTTGGAGTAACATTGTTTAAAATCCAATTAAGTTCAAACACTTCTGGAACATCACTTTGCCTAAAAAAGACAATTTTACTTGGATCCAAACCACACGCAAGATAAGAGCAAGCAAGCATAAAACTATACTCCTTTAATTCTTGCTTAGTTTTAATAAAATTTAAAGCGTGATAATCTGCAATAAAAAACAAACACTCTATGTTTTCATTTTTTGCCATTTCTAAAATTGGTTTAATTGCACCAAAATAATTGCCAATATGTAATATCCCTGTTGGTTTTACACCAGTTATAATTCTATCCATAATAATTTCCTTTTAAAATTCAAATTCAGCAAACTTAAAAAAATTGATGCCAGGCTTTACGCCATAGATTTAATAAAAATTTAAATTTAAAAGTTTTTTTAAACATATTTTTATCCTTTAAAATTGAAATTAGCATAATTATCATAAAAAGTCAACCAAATAGTATGTTGACAAATTATTTTATTTGTTTATAATAAATAATGAGTGAAAAATAAAATATCCTTTAAGCTGATTTAAAATCCTATTGTCATATAAAATTGGTTGTTTGAGCGATATTTCCACCAATTTAAGGAGTAAATATGAAAATTAATGATTATAGAAAAACATCTTTTTTGGCAAATGTAACTGATGATGAAATAACAGATTTTTTAAACAAATGCGGATATCAATTAAATTATAATATTGTGTACGAAACCGATGGTTTAAAAAAACCTATTGAGCGAATTTTTAATCCAAACAATAAAGTAATTTTAGAAATAAGTGCAATTGATGTTTATAAGCAAAACTTATTTTATGAAATTGCAAAGCGTGCTGGTTTTAGCAACATTTTAGATAATTCAAAATATGATTCTTGCTCTTCAATGATCATATGTACGGACTATTGTGTGTTTGATATTGCAAATTCAATGAAGGATACAATAAATGACAAATTACAAAAGGAATATGTGAAATTTATGTATGCTAAGTTTGGAGAAAATTATAAAAATTGCTATAACAATTATGTTATGAAACATTTAGAAACAGAAAGAGAATTATAAAAAACGCCTAATATTTAAAATAAGGTAAAATTGTTAATAAAAACAATTTTACCTTGTTTTTTTTAATTACTATGACAATTTACCATAATTTTTTAATTACCATAATATATAAACTACTAAAATAATATAAGGAAACAATTTAATTAAATTAATGCTTAAAACAAATTACTAACATAGTTTATTGCACTTACAACATAATCGTATAAAAAAATGTTAATAAGTGCACCGCCAACAATTGTACCAACCATAAACATAACCAGCCTATCAAATTTTGTTAAACTGCCTATAACCCACAAAAGAGCCATAACCAAGGCTACACCTAAAAAAATGAATTTGATTGCAAAATTTCCATTTTTATAAAAATCAAAAAATTTGTTCATAGACATTCCTTTTACGCAAAGTTTATAGCATTAAACAGATTATCAACATCTCTTTAACTAAAAACCATTTATTTAATGTCCATTTTTAACAAAACAAAATAATATTAAACCTAATAATAAAAATTTTTTTTAATCTTACAATTACTACTTACACATTTATATTTAAATTGTTGTTGATTAACAAAAATTTAAATTGCTTTATGAAGAGCAAAAATATATTTTTACAAAATGCTTAAAACAATAGTTAAACATTATAAAAAAACAAGGCAAAATTTAATTTTCGGTATTAACCTTGTTTAAATTTGTCTTGTTTTTTGATATTTACTTTAAGTGTTACTTGGACTCCAAATAACAGAGTTATCATCTAGTTTAATTAATTTTCCTTCACTAATAGCAAAATTACTATTTCCAGAAGCAACAGTGATTGATGTAACTGTGCTAGGTATATTTGATGCAGGGATTGTCTCCATTGATGCAGGGATGTTTATTGCTGTATATTTTTTTGAACTGATGCTAGGGAAAACTCTTACCCCTTCTGGAATATCTAAGGTTTCTACTGCAGAAGAAGTCCATACCACCGTCCCGTCTGAAATTTTATATACCACATATCCATTTGAAGCATATGTTTCATTGCCAGATTCAACTAAAACTTGCTCTACTCCTGATTTAATATAGCTAACAGTTACATATGTCACAGCACTTGGAATTGTAATAGTGCTTTTTTGAGACGCCCATATCACATTATTATCGCTTAATTTATAAATCACATCACCGTTTGAACCATACACAGTATTGCCTGTTTCAATATTAACAGTTTTTGTTGTGTCTTTTATCAAAGTTATAGCAATCATCGTAACTTGTTTAATAATATTTGTAACGCCTGCAGGTATAGTTATAGTTTCAGCACCTGAAATACATAATGCATTTCCTTCAGAGTTATAAAGAACGTCACCATTTGCTGAGTAATTTGCATTTGTACTATAAACTTTTCCTGAATAATCTATTAATGCGGTGTCATTAATTAGTAAACAATCATAGCCATCAATTTTTGCAGGAATTGTTATTGAAGAAGAATTTCCTGCATTTAATATATATGAAATGCTATTATCAGAATCAACAATATATGTCAATTCATCACTTGTAGATTTTATTAAACTACTTCCTGTATGGATTGAAACTGCTGAACTTGCAAGCCCAGCACCTCTTGTTATTACTTGAGAGGAATTGTTGCAAATTTCATAGATATTACAGTTCCAATTGCTACCTACTGTTATTTGGTTTATTGTTGATGGAATATAAATTGAATTAAGTTTGATTGTTAAACCTAAAGCCATACTTGGTAATTCGATTCCTTTAATGCCTTCTGAAATTATTAAATTATAATTTCCAGAGATACAAGGAAAGTTACCCATACCTTGAGGAAAAAGCCAAAATCTTACTATATCAACATTTACAACGTCTCCGTTGCTGTTGGTAACAATTGAAGGTATTACCAATTCATTGTTTTCATTTGGTGCTAAATCTTTTTTGTTTAATATAAGTGTATTTTGTGTTGATGATTCAGATAATGTACCAAGATCACTTGCAAGTGTTGGCATTGTTGTGTTCTCAATTGATAAATTTAAATTTAAATCACTCAAAGAAACTTCTACATTTTTATCTATTAATGTTAATACAATTTCCACAGTGCCTGTTTTTGGTGTAACATCGTCATATGTATTTAAGTAAATTTCAGAAACTGAGCCTGCAGTTGAAACATTTGAAATTTGTGGCAATTCAACACTTGCCTTTACAGGAAAGCTGGAATAATTAGTTATTACAAAACTAATTGTTATAGGAGATATAGTGTCTTTAAAATCATTAAAATAGATTTCACCTAAAACCCAACTATCTGATTCTGCAAGCAAATTTTTGTCATCATCTTCAGTTTGTTTTTCGAATCTATCGGTCCATGTTTGATTACCTGTGGAACCTTGTCCTGAATAGGTATTATTGTCAACTTCAGCAAAATTTAAATTTTTACCTCGGATTGCCCCTGATACGGAACCAACCACGTTAACTTCACTAGAATGAATAGTAAATCCAATTGAACCAGAAGTTGTCAACTGGAGTTTTTTTACAGAGTATACACCCACAACTAATGTAGCTAAACATAAGCATATGGTGAGCAGACCCAACATAATATGTAATTTATGTTTCTTCATTATTTATCCCCTTTCGTTATTTTTAAGACAAGAAAATTAAAAACAGACTTATTTATAAAACTAAATTTTTAAACAAAATTTTAACTTCCTTATAAAATCATTATATATCCCCCCCCCGCGATGTCAAGAGATTAAAAAAAGTTTTTGCACTTTTTAAAACTCATAATTTTTGGTTACTTTAGTTTTTTTATTTTAACCAAAAAATATGTATTTTATTGCAAAAAAACTTTAAATAATTTTAACTATTATCAAATATAAAACTAACCTCTAAATATCAAATACTTATGTTGGTTTTGTTATTGTTTTTTGTCACTACTTGGTGCGTTTAAAACATAAGCATTTGAATTTGAGCCGTCAAAATAGAGTTCAACTAGAATAGTATCTGCTCCTATTTTACAAATTTGGTTATATGGAATAAAAATTTGTTGGCTAGACTTAAATAAACTAAATCCTCCCCTATTTACCGGGACAACAAATCCTTTAATTTTTCCAGTCGGCAAATCGAAGACAATATCAATTATGCGACCAAGTTTTTTACCATCGGTCACATTAATAACTTCCTTACATCTTAATTCTAAAAAAGACGATTCCACCTTATGCTCATATATGCAATATAAAACAAAAATGTGCATACTTTTTGTATACACATTAAAATTTATTTGTTTAAATTCTTTTATTGGAAGTTTTGTCTGAATGCACCAAAGGTATATTCAAGCAAAACTGATTGTTATATTTAAGGAACGATAGAAAGTGTTTTTATGCTTGCATAAACTAACACTTGAAATCGTAACACATATAAATTTATTAATATTCAAACCTGTGATGCCTTGATTTATCAAAGTGGTTGCGTTTAGCAACTTAAAATTTATTTGTTTAAATTTTAACTTTACATATATTTTCCAAATAATCTATTACCTTTGGTGCACAAATTATAAACCAAGTTGCGTATTTCTCTGGATTTGTCACCAAGTCTTTTTTTATATGGTCAATACTAACCCACTCTACGCATTCAATTTCTTCCTTGTTGAACATAATTTTTTTTGATTTATCAAATGGAGCAACTATAACGTGATCCAATTCATACTCATACAAATTATCATTATATTTGGAAAGATAAGTGAAGGTAAACAACTCTTTATAGTCTAAATTTTCATTTACTCCTAATTCAAAACTTACTCTTTTTTTTACGGATTCGAAAAATTCTTGATTTAGTCTTTGGTGAGAACAACACGAATTTGCATATAGTCCACCAGAATGATATTTGTTTTTTGCTCGTTTTTGAAGCAAAATTTTATCGCCATCATACAAAAATACGGAAAATGCACGATGAAGAATTGGAGAAGTATGTGCTTTTGTTTTTTCTATTTCTCCAATTTCATTATCATTTAAATCAACTTTAATTATTTTTTCCATTTTGTCCTTTTGTTAAAAATTAATCAAAAATTACAAAATATATTTTTTAAGGTCGTGAGATTCTATTTTATCTTTAAACACACCATTAACATAATTTGCATTAATTTCAAGATTAATTTCTTGTTCACCATTTGCTACAAAAGATATTTCTTCTAATAGTTTTTCCATTAGTGTATGAAGACGTCTTGCACCAATATTTTCACTTGATTCATTTTCTTCTTCAGCAATTGATGCTAATTCTTCTAAAGCGTCATCAGTAAAACTTAAGTTAACTTTGTCAACTGAAAGCAAACTTTCATATTGCTTTATTATTGCATTTTTAGGTTCTTTTAAAATACGTTTGAAATCCTCTTTTGTTAAACTATCAAGTTCAACCACAACTGGGAAACGACCTTGTAGTTCAGGTATCATATCCTCAATTTTAGAAACGTGGAAAGCTCCAGCACAAATGAATAAAATAAAGTCAGTTTTTACATTGCCATATTTAGTGTTTACTGTGCAACCTTCTACAATTGGAAGAATATCTCTTTGAACACCCTCCCTAGAAACATCTGGGCCATTTGAAGATGAATTACCAATAATTTTATCCATTTCATCAATAAAAATTATTCCTTCTTCTTCCGCCCTTCTAAGTCCTTCTGCATTTACTGCATCTTTATCTATTAATTTATCTTCCTCTTCACTTAAAAGAATTTCTCTTGCTTTGGCAACCGTCATCTTTTTTCGAGATTTTTTATTTGGGAACATCCCACCTAAAATTCCTCCAAAGTTTATTTCTCCAACGCCTTCAATTATGTTCATTTGTTTTTGTTGTTCAACAACTTCAACTTCAATTATTTCTTTATCATATTTACCATCAAAATAATCAATTTTTATTGCTTCTTTACTTTTTAATTCTTCATTTTCAGATGGTGATTGTGTTTTAAAAAGTATGTCACAAATTTTGTTAGCAACCAAAATGGTGGCTTTTGCTTCCACTTCTTTTGTTTTTTCTTCCTTAACCATATTAATAGAAACAGTTACAAGATCTCTAATCATACTTTCAACATCTCTGCCTACATAACCCACTTCAGTGTATTTTGTTGCTTCAACTTTAACAAAAGGTGCTTTAACAAGACGTGCAAGCCTTCTTGCAATTTCAGTTTTACCAACACCAGTTGGACCTTTCATTATTATGTTTTTTGGAGTAATTTCATCACGCACTTCTTTTTTTAAAGAATTTCTGCGATATCTATTTCTTAAAGCAACAGCAACGGCTTTTTTTGCCTCGTTTTGTCCAATAATATATTTATCTAATTCGTCTACGATTTGTTTTGGAGTTAATTCCATTTTACACCTCCTCAATAGTTAAATGATGATTTGTGAACACACAAATGTCTCCTGCAATTGTCAAAGCTTTTTCAGCGATTTCTCTTGCTGACATATTTGTATTTTCTTTTAATGCTTTTGCAGCAGCCAAAGCATAATTACCACCGCTGCCTATTGCACAAACATTGTCTTCAGGTTCAATTACATCTCCCATACCAGAAACTATAAGTAATTGTTCCTTATCAGCAACAATCATCATCGCTTCAAGCTTTCTAAGTGCCTTATCCATTCTCCAAAGAGATGCAAGCTCAACTGCGGACTTCATCAAATTTCCAGCATATTTGTTTAACATTTGTTCAAAACGTTCACTTAAACTAAAAGCATCAGCAACCGAACCAGCAAAGCCTACAACAACTTTGTTGTTATAAATCCTACGCACTTTAACTGCATTGTTTTTAAATATAACACTTTGTGACATAGTTACCTGACCATCACCACAAATAACAGTTTTTCCATCTTTTTTTACAGCACAAATAGTTGTGCCTTTTAACATATTTTCCATATATCCTCCTTGTTTGTATTAAAACAAAAATCTTCTTTTTTCCCCCAATAAACTATTCAATTAATTTTACTTAAAAATATTTCTATTTCCTTCATTGATTTTTCCAAAATTATTTTCTTTTTTTCTTCTTTATCTCGCATATTTTCTGCTTGAACAATGCCATAATTTGCATTCATCGGTTGAAAATTTTTTTCTGGACAAAAAGCTATATAATTTTGGATTGCCCCAAGAACGGTTGTACTTGGCAAACTAATAAGATTTTTATCATTTAATAATTGATACATATTTATTGCACAATATAGACCACTAGCCATACTTTCCACGTAACCTTCAACGCCAGAAAGTTGCCCTGCAATAAATATATTAGGATGTTTTTTTGAAGCAGAAAACTCATTCAAGCATTTTGGTGCGTTTATATATGAATTTCTGTGCATAGTACCATATCTAACAAATTCTGCATTTTTTAAAGCGGGAATTAAACTAAAAACTCTTTTTTGTTCAGAAAAGGTTAAATTTGTTTGAAAACCAACCATATTTAAGTTGTCGCCAAGTAAATTTTCTTTTCTTAATTGTACAACCGCATATGGTTTTTCATCTATTCTAGGATCTTTTATCCCTACAGGTTTCATTGGACCATATCTAAGAGCATCAAGTCCTCTTTTTGCCATTATTTCAACTGGCATACAACCTTCAAACACCTTTACTTTTTCAAATTCGTGTAAGGCTACACTTTTGGCATTAATTAGTTCATTATAAAACAACAAATATTCATCTTTATTTAATAGACAATTTAAGTAATCTTTTGTGTCGCCTTTGTTATACCTATTGCCCCAATATGCCCTAGACATATCTATGCTTTCTAAAGTTACTATTGGTGCAATTGCATCATAAAAGTAACACGACTCGTCACCAATTATTTTTTTTAAGTTTTCAAACAATTCATTATCTATTAATGGTCCACACGCTATTATTGTTGGTTTATTTATGTCAATGTTTGATACAACTTCATCAAATATTTCGATATTGGGATTATTATAAATTAAATTTGTTATTGTTTCGCTAAATTGCTCTCTATTTACAGATAATGCACCACCGCTTGGCACACTGCACTTTTTTGCTACTTGCAAAAGAGTAGAACCAAGTTTTTCCATTTCAAGTTTTAAAAGCCCACTAGCAGATAAAGGGTCAACAGATTTTAAACTATTTGAACAAACCAGTTCAGCAAAATTATCACTTTTTTCGGCTGGTGTTTTTTTAATTTTTTTCATTTCATATAGTTTAACTTTTACGCCTTTATTGGCTAAATATAGAGATGCTTCACAGCCAGATAGTCCTGCACCTATAACTATAACTTCTTTATTCTTCAATGTAATCACATTCCTTATTACTACATTTTGTTGTGGTTTTACCTTTGAATGTTTTTTTAACTAAATATTCACCACATTTTGGGCATACCTTACCAGTTGGTTCATCCCAACTCATAAATTTGCAATTTGTATAATCTTCACAAGAAAAATAAACTTTGCCAGACTTACTTTTTCTTTCGGTCATACGTTTGCCACACTTTGGACAAATACCCTTATAAACTATTTGGTCTAAAGGCTTAATATTTTTGCAAGTTGGGAAATTTGAACATCCCAAAAATTTACCATATTTGCCCTCACGAATTACCATAAAGTGACCACACTTTTCACATTTTATGTCGGTTTTTTCTGGCTCAGCCTTCATTTTTTCTCCATCATTTGCGTTAGTTAATAGTGGCTCCAAAAATCTCCAAAACTTACTAATTACTTTATGCCAATCTTCGTTTTTTTCTGCAATATCATCTAGTTTTGTTTCCATATCTGCAGTAAAATCTATGTTAAAAATACTGCTAAAATACTTTTGAAGGAAATCAGTCACTTTCATTCCAATTTCAGTTGGATATAAATATTTTTTATCTTTTTCAGTGTAATTCCTATTCGCTAAAACGGCAATTGTTGGAGCATATGTTGCTGGTCTGCCAATGCCATATTCATCCATAGCCTTAATCAATGACGATTCAGTATATCTTGAAGGCGGTTTTGTAAACTTTTGTTCTTTTTTAATTGAATTGAAATGCAAAATTTCACCTTCTTGCATTAATGGCAGTTTATCTGTTATCTCTTCGCTATTTTCCTGTTTTTCTTCAACTTGTTTATATGCACTTGTCCAACCAGCAAACGTCATTGTTTTACCTGTAACTCTAAACGTTAAATCGTTTGCTTGAATATCAACAGTGACATTATCATATTCTGCTGGTGACATTTGGCTTGCTAAGAAACGTTCATAAATAAGTTTATATAATTTATACACTTCAGGTTTTAAACAACTTTTTAAATCGTCTGGACGTCTATCCAGTGTAATTGGTCTTATTGCTTCGTGAGCATCTTGTGCTTCTTTTTTGCTTGCATAAACGTTTGGTTTATTAGGCAAGTATTTTTCTCCATATTCTTTGCCAATATATTTTTTTGCCATTTCAACTGCGTCCTGAGAAACACGTGTTGAATCTGTTCTGATATATGTTATTAAAGCAGTTTTTCCTTCGCCTGGGATTTCCACACCTTCATATAATATTTGTGCAACTTTTGTTGCCTGAGCAGTGCTAAGTCCAGCCTTATTTTGTGCTTCTTGTTGCATCGTTGAAGTTGTAAAAGGAGCTGGTGCGTGAGATAAAGTTTTGCTTCGTTTTATTTTTGTGATTTTATACTCTGCCTTTTCAATGTCTAATGTTGCATTTTCAACTTCTTCTCTATTTTTAAATTTGACCTTTTTACCTTTATACAAAACTGCTAGCGCTTTAAAAATTTGCTTATCATTTTGTTTATTCAAATCAACGGCCACTGTCCAATATTCTTCTGGTTTAAAATTTAAAATTTCACGTTCTCTGTCAACAACAAGTTTTAAACAAACGGATTGAACTCTACCTGCACTCAAATTAGATTTGATTTTTTTACATATGATAGGTGAAACCTTATAACCCACAAGCCTATCCAAAATTCTCCTTGCTTGTTGTGCATCAACTAAATTTTGGTCAATTATTCTAGGTTTTGTTAAAGCATTTTGCACGGCAGTTTTAGAAATCTCATTAAAAGTTATTCTGCATTTTTGATTCTCATCAATACCTAAAATGTAAGCAATATGCCAAGCTATGGCTTCACCCTCTCTATCAGGGTCGGAAGCAATTAATATTTCATCTGCTTTTTTTGCTTCACGCTTAAGTTCATTTACAATATTATTTTTGTCAGGCATAATTTCATATGTAGGTTTAAAATTGTTTTTAATATCAATCGCAAAAGTTTTTATTGGCAAATCACGGATATGACCTTTTGTTGACATAACTTCAAAACCTTCGCCTAAATATTTTTTTAGAGATTCTCTTTTATTTGGTGATTCAATAATAACTAATTTCATTTTATCTCCATTTTATGGGCACAATATAAAAGTGTTACCCGCTAGTTTTTTAATTATTCCATTAATTTCTAATGATGTCAAACTGATATTTAAATTTTGAGTGGAATAACCAGTCTTTTCTTGCAAATATTCAAAAGATTTTTCGCCGTCTTTTAAAAAATGACAAATTTCGCTTTCTTCAATTGAAAGTTGTGTGGCTTTGTCTTGAATTTTTTTTGTTTCTGATTTTTTTATTCCATATAAACATAGTATATCATTAGCACTAGTGATACAAGCTACCACGCCTCTTTTTATGAGTTCATTTGTAGAATAAGATAATTCGTTTGTAATATTTCCTGGAACACAATAAGTATCAACACCTATTTCTGCACCAAATTCCATAGTGTACAAACTGCCACTTTTCTTACCTGCTTCAGTTATTATTATGGCATCGCTTAAAGCGGCTATGATTCTATTTCTTGCAGGAAAAGTAAATTTTGTAGGATTTGTGCTTAAATAATATTCAGTTAAAATTAGTCCTTTTTTCGCTATGTCGCGTGCCAGATTGATGTTCATTGCAGGGAAAATATGGTCAAAACCTCCACCCAAAACAGCCACAGTATTGCCATTAACGGAAAGTGCACCCTCGTGAGAAATTTTATCTATTCCACTAGCAAGCCCACTGACAATTGTGATGCCATTTGAGGCTATTTCTTTAGAAAATTTTTCTGTTACAATCTTTCCATAAGTTGAAGGATTTCTAGTGCCAACCATTGCAATTAGTTTTGTTTTTAAAAGTTCTATGTTTCCCACATAATACAAAACATAAGGAGGTTGAGCAAGACGTTTTAAATTATCTGGATATTTATCAGACAAAATAGTCAAACAATTAATGCCTCTTTTGTCCAATATTTCAAAAAATGTTTTTTGATTGAAATTTTTTAATGTATCTATAAAAAGTTCATAGTTATCTTTTAAAATATCTTTAATTTCTTTCAATTTTAAATTTTTTAAATCAAAAATATCCCCAGGACAATTTAATTCCTCTAAAATATCTTTGAATCTTTTATGAGTAATAAAATCAAATTGACTTAAAAAAATTAAAGCTTTTTCATCTTTAGAGTATTCTATCATATCCAATACTTCCTATCTAAGGATCTATAATTAATTGCTTCGGTAATATGAAACAAATTAATAGTTTCACTATTATCCAAGTCGGCAATTGTTCTCGCAACTTTTAAAATTCTATCGTGTGCCCTTGCAGACATTTTTAGTTTATCAAATGCCGTCTTTAACATTCTTTCCGCTTCAGGCTCTAATTGGCAATATTTTTTTGTTTGTACAACATTCATCTTTGAATTTGCGTATATGTTTGATTTTTTAAAGCGTTTTAATTGTATATCTCTTGCTTTATTAACTCTTTCTTTAATACTGCTAGAACTCTCTTCTTCCAGTTTGCTTGATAAATCATCATATGTGATTGAATCAACTTCAACATGTAAATCAATTCTGTCCATAATTGGACCACTGAGTTTTGACAAATATTTATGAATTTGTTGAGGAGAACAACGACATACCTGAGTTTTACTACCATAATTACCGCAAGGACAAGGATTCATACTTGCAACCATAATAAACGATGCAGGATAAGTTACGGTTTGTTTTGACCTTGCTACTGTAATTTGTCCATCTTCCAATGGTTGACGTAAAACTTCAATAAACTGCCTATTATATTCTGGCAATTCATCTAAAAACAATACGCCATTGTGTGCTAAACTTATTTCACCCGGCTTTGCATCCTTTCCTCCACCCGCTAGAGCAACGGTTGTTGCAGTATGGTGAGGAGTTCTAAAAGGTCTGTTAATAATAATTCCTTTACTACCATCAAGCAACCCAGCAATGCTATGTATTTTTGTAACCTCTAATGCTTCATCAAAAGTCATTTCAGGAAGGATTCCTGCAAAGCATTTTGCTAGCAACGTTTTACCACTGCCCGGAGGGCCAATCATCAAAATATTATGCCCTCCAGCTGCAGCAATTTCCAATGCTCTTTTTGCCACAGCCTGACCTTTAACATTTTTCATATCAATGATATTATTTAACGCTTCTTTTTGTATTTCACTATAATTTGATGGCTGAACTTTTTTTAAACTCATATCATTATCATCTAAAAAATGATTAACAATATCTTTTAGATTATCAGAAACAAAAACATCTATTCCGTCAATAAAACTAGCTTCCAAATAGTTATCCTTTGGTAAAATAAATGTTTTATATCCACTTGCCCTTGCAGAAATAAGCATAGGCAAAATACCGTTAACTTTTTTAATTGAGCCATCTAGGGACAATTCTCCAAAAAATATTATGTCTTTGGTTTTTTGTAGTGAAATTGTACCATTTGCACAAAGGAGTGAAATTGCAATAGGCAGGTCGTAAATTGGACCTTCTTTCTTTTTATCAGCTGGCGCTAAATTTATTGTAATAGAATCAATAGGATAGCTTAGTCCAGAATTTTTTATAGCAGATTTTACTCTATCTTTACTTTCCTTAATAGCAGTATCCGCTAAACCTACAATATCAAATTTACTAAGCCCTGCAGAAATATCTGCTTCTATTTCCACTAAAAAACCATCTAACCCACTTAAACCATAACTTAAAACTTTAGCTAGCATTTGCACCTCATAACTTTTCTAGTATACATTAATTCTTTTTTTTGTCAAAACAATTAAACTAATTAAAGTAATTTTTATTAACTAAAATGAAATAAAATATTTTTAATATTTTAGTTAAATTTTTTATTTTAAAAAAAATTGTAAAAAGAAAAAAATAACTTTTACAGAAAATTTAATAGAAAATTTATAAAAATAAGGCAATGTTTGTGTGAAACACTTTGTCTTATTTATATATTATTACTTTCTGAACCATTAAAATATTATATTATATTATTTTTTTAGTTAAAATCATTAGAAAATTTTAGGACAACTGAGTATTACATTAAGAAACTTTAACTCCACGCGGTTGGCATTTTTCTATACGCTTTAAACCAATCCGTATCCTTTAGCAACAAATTATTATTGGAACAATCTACAGTAGTTAAAGATGATGAGGAAGATACAACAATATTCCCGTTCATTGATTTAAACCCGTCATTTTTGTATACACCTGACTCATCCTTTTTAATTAGACCTAAAGTTGTGACATAAACTTTATCTGTATATATACTAATTCTGTTTATGAAATCTTGTGTTGGAAATGTATTATCTAAAATTTTTGTATATTCTACATTGCCAGCACAACAACACACACAACAAATTTTTGGTTTAATTTTTTCTAACAAAACTTCATTAGAACTAGTTACACTTCCGTGATGTCCTGCTTTAAAAAGTTCGCATTCTGGTAAATCGTTTAAAAGAACCAAACTTTCTTCACCAAGCTTTTCTAAATCACCAGTAAACAAAAAGTTTTTATCGCCGTGAGTAAAGAGAGTACAAACTGAATGATTATTTTCAGTTTTAGACACTTCACTGTAATATCTTTGATTTAATATTTTCATAGTGATTTCATTTTTAAAAGTGAATGTGTCAGTTGCTCCATTTGTTTTATTTATACAGTCAAGTGCCGTAAAATGCTTTGCACCCTTTTCCACTGCTTCAGACAATTCCCTTTGATAATTGATATACATTTTCTCTTTTGTTTTAGAAGATGTTGTTTGTGCAAAATCAATAATCGTCCCTATTTGATACATATCAAATATACTATCACTACTTTCATTTGTTGCGAAACCTGCATAGTGGTCTTTGTGTGCGTGAGTAACTATCACATATTCAAGTTTACCGTCTTTTACATATTTATTAATGTAGGAAGTAATGTAAGGAATTGAATCATATGTTGAACCCGCATCAATCAGTATATCTACATCACCAGCTTTAATATATGTACAATCTCCAGTATGTTCATTACCCAATTCCAAAAAGTGAAAAGAAATAGAACCAGCAGTGTAAACTTTGATTTTGGAAATTTCATCATTTGTTATGTAGAAAAATAGACCATATGCGCCACAACAAAATCCAAGTATAACAAAAACTAAACATAAAAGAAAAGATACAAATTTTCCATATTGTTTCTTAGCCATTAGTCACCTCTTTAACAGTGACTTTTTTATATAAAGTAT